>Ga0070707_100000003_pt1 | contig 270173 bp, 281 predicted proteins | sample KBSK5502metaG_FD_65468 | JGI IMG/M metagenome (GOLD analysis project Ga0070707, IMG submission 65468) | Corn, switchgrass and miscanthus rhizosphere microbial communities from Kellogg Biological Station, Michigan, USA - KBS K5-50-2 metaG | ecosystem: Host-associated > Plants > Roots >... | reverse complement strand
TGTGGTGGTTGCCGAAGGTTTGTTAGTCCAAGGAGGATCATCGCAATGCACGTGAACACCCAGGAACCAGCCGCAGGACAACGCAGGAGGAGAACAACATCGCAGGTTTTGCTCTGTGCCTTATTAACAACCCTCTCCTTCGTCAGCTGTAGCGGCGGTGGGACTGGCGGATCTGGCGCGCCAACCGCCAACACGGGGCAGGCCTTGATCAGCGTGACGGATGCAGCCGGTGATTTTCTCTCCTATGCGGTCAATGTGCAGTCTCTCACCTTAACCAGACAGGATGGCACGGTGGTCGAAACGCTGCCGCTGACCACGCGGATCGATTTTACCGACTATGTGGCGATGACGGAGTTCTTTACTGCAGCGACCATCCCGTCCGGCACCTACATCTCCGCCCGCATGCGGCTCGATTTTTCAACGGCCGATCTCCAAGTGGAAGACGCGACTGGCAACGCGATTTCCGTCCCTGTGACTCATATCCATGATGCGCAGGGCAATCCCATCACGACGCTCGACGTTACCGTCAGATTCGATGATCGCCGTGCCCTCGTGATCACGGCAGGTGTTCCCACGCATCTCACGCTCGACTTCAATCTTCGAGCCTCGAACACCGTCGATCTCACGGTCAACCCACCTGTGGTGACCGTCAGACCATTTCTGGTGGCCGACGTGGACCCGCAGAACCCGAAGACCATGCGGCTGCGCGGTCCACTCGAATCGGTCAACCAACAGAATCACACCTACCAGGTGTTCCTCCGTCCATTATTTGGTCCGTTGGGTAGCGTTCCGCTGAGTACATTCGGGTCGGTTACTGTGCATACGGATGCCAATACGGTCTTTGAGATCGATGAGGTGACGTATCAAGGAGACGCGGGACTTACAGCCTTGGCTGCTAAGCCAACGGGAACGGCCACCGTGGCAATCGGAAAGTGGGATGTCGTCGCCAAACAATTCAAAGCCAATGAAGTCTTGGCCGGCTCCGGCGTGCCCGGGGGGACGAGAGACGTCGTGACCGGTGTGGTCATCGCGAGAAGCGGGGATCAGCTGATGGTACGAGGCGCTTCATTGGTCCGTAGCGACGGCACGTTCACATTTAACGATACCGTCACCGTGAACGTGGGAGCAACCACCAGAGTCCGACAACAGGCGCTCATGACAACCGGACTGACGAAGGATGCTATCTCGGTTGGGCAACATCTCACCGCGTTCGGAACGTTCAATGTCTCCACCAATACATTGGATGCCACGATTGGCTTGGTTCGGTTGCTGGTGACATCCGTGGCAGGGACCGTGAACACGACGGGAACCGGTTCGCTGGAAATGACTGTGCTGCGAATCCAAGGACGCCGAATTACGCTCTTTAACTTCGCCGGCACGGGGACGTCGACGGCCACGGATGCCGATCCGACACATTATCAGGTGGCCACGGGGGCGTTGAGCCTCACGGGGCTCACCTCCGGTACCCCGGTGAGGGTGTTGGGTTTCGTGACGCCGTTTAACACCGCACCCCTCGATTTCACCGCGCAGACCATTGTGAACCTTGTGGATCATCCAGCCACTTTATTGGTGAACTGGAGTCCGCCGACGGTGGTGCCATTCATTAGCAACACGGATGCGGGATTGGTGCTCGACCTGGCAGGGGTGGGTGCAGCGCATTACGTCTGGCGGGGTCCGGTCGCGACGGATCTTCTCAGCTTCGGCGTGTCTCCCACGATCGTGCCGGCGAATCCACTTCAAGGGCTCTTCGCTGTGGGATCGAGTGGACAAGTGCAGGTATTCACTCAATTTCATGATTATAGTTTGGCGCTCCAGCAGCGCCTGGCACAAGGCCAGATGGCGAGTACCTTTGGAGCCCATGGCCTATTCAGTGATTCGACGGTGACCACGATGGCAGATCATATCTACACTGTGCTGCAATAAGCCGCCTCTGTCCCGGGCCGTTTTGTCGACGGCCCGGTCGAACGGAAGTTGATGGACTGACCTTACTGACACGCGGCCTCGAACCGCCGATCTTTTTGCGCCAGTTCAGATGCGTCCGCTCATACTCTGGACCGTGGTTCTTCGACATGCTTTCCCCCACCTCTTTTGCCTGACACGGTTCGTGTTGTAACATTATAGAACTAGCTCTCATACAGGGAGGAGAGTAAGGCTGGTCAGAGTAACAGCTTCTAACCGGCCCAAGATCGGCAGTGACCACCTCGCAAATGTCCATGCTTGGATTTCTTATTTCATATGGGGAATGTCCCTGTTAGGCTCACCTCTATACAGGTAAATTCACCCTCGGCCTTTCATCATGAATCAGACCCTGGCAACGAATCGTCGTGGATGTCTAACGCTGGATTCTGCCTATCGCACCGCCGTCTGTGGGGTGATCCTGTCTGCCCTTCTCTCTCTGGTCGCATGCGTGTCGGTACGTGTCGAGCCCTTGACCCATGAGACATATCCTCCACAGACAAGTGACGAACCGGTGCAATGGCTGGAGACCGAGCCTGCCTCTCCACACATTAAGCTGGCCCGCATCATTGCGACGAGCCAGAGCGTGGATGAGGATGGATTGCGCGATAAGATTCTGACCCGCGCGGCGACACTCGGAGCTGATGCAGTGGTGCTAGGGAAGTCTGACGTATTTGAATCGATCGGGACAGGGACTCCCTATCAATCCACCATGGGGCCAGGGGCAAGCAGTGGAGGGTGGCCGTTCTATTATGACCGCTGGAGTTTCCTTCAAGGCTCGACAGACCAGACTGGACGGACAGAATACTTGTCCGGGACGGCCATTCGGTACGTGAGGCAGAAGTAACATGCTCCCTCCGTAGTTTGGACTGGCGCACTATGTTTGCAGAATTACAAAACACACATGGGTCACTCATTTTGAATGCGAGGAAAGGAGAATGTCACCAGAGCTATAAGATCCCTATGGCTCCTGGTGAGATTCACGGTTAAGCCGCTTCCACGACAAAGAGCGGTCTGAGTTGTACCCTTCTCGATTGCGCCCATTCCCCTCCGCTGTAAACATGGTCATGCGATTAAAGGCGGGAGCATGTTCGTTTCCATGTGATCGATTTATGCATTAGCACCAAACACGAGGATGGCCCTAGGCGGGATGGTAATCGACGCAGAGAACGGGAGATTGTGAATGGGCTCGCCGTCGGCATCGATGGCTCCATGATTACCGACCAGCAGTGGATTCACCCAGTTATCGTAGGCATCACTGTTCAAGAGTTCATCCCAGCGACCATGGCGTGGAAACCCCAGTTGATAGTTGAAGAAGGCCGAGTCATTGAAACTCACAACGATGACGACATCGCGACCTTGTCCCTCGACCCATCGATGGAACGCCATGACCCGGTTGGCGTTCTGCACGTGAAAGACATGAAGGCTCTGGCTCCGCAAGGCAGGCTCTTGCCAGCGCAAACGAATGAAGTCCTGCGTGAAACGTAACTGATCGGCCATGGCCTTATCCCCGGATGTGAGCCCCGCCCAATCGATGAGGTTCCCTCCGGCCGGATTCGTGTCCCACTGTTTATATTCAAGAAATTCTTGTCCCATGAAGATCTGAGGGATTCCGGGCGCGGCGAGTAGGAGTCCGGTAGCCACTTTGGACCGACTTCTCGCGTAGAAGGATCGTGCATTCAACCCGTCGGCCAAACACGCGATGCGTTGGTCTCTTCCCGCATACACGAGATCGTGGTTTTCAATGCATGTGACAGCCTCCCACGTTTGGGAAAGTCCTGGCGGATACAGAGCATTGGCAATCGTATCCATGCTGATCGCACTACCCGCTCCATAGGATGCGGCCGTCACGGCATTCCGAATCGCGGTGCGAAGCGCGTCATGCTGGAGGACGTCAAATCCCGTGCCGCCTTGAGCAGTCGGGGCAATGATGGACGTCGTCGGGGCGGAGTATTCCGACGGCCAATACTCCGCATTCTGAAGGGCTCGGTCTTTGATAAACCGGACGGTACCCGTGAGGGCCTGACAGAAGCTCCAACCGTTCGTCTCATCATTCGCGAGGAGCTGACTGACTTCATCGTATCGGAAACCGTCGATATGACATTCGTTGAGCAGGAACGTGGCATTGTCGATCAGGAACTGCCGGACCTCTTGTTTCCACAGCGCGAACGCTAACCCGCCTGCCATACCGCGATCGATAAAGTAGAGACTATCGTTATTGCTTTTATTCGGATCATTGGGATTGGCGGCTAGGTCCCAGAAATAGAGGCATTCACTATCGCCGTTAAAACCGCCCGCATGATTGTAGACGACGTCGAAAATTACGGCGATGCCATACAGATGGCACAGGTCGACGAATGCGTTGAGTTGGTTGACTCCGCCTGATAGTTGGCTCAGAGTCAGCGTTGCATGCCCTTTGGCTGCTAATAAGCCATTTATCATGGTTCGATAGCCGCTGAGCGCTGTTGGATCGTAGACCGTATAGAGGGTGTCCGGGGAGAAATAGTCTGCGCCATTATAGCCGAGGCTCGGCGTTTCTTCGCACTCTGTTATGGGGAGAGGTTGCAGGACATTAACGCCCAGGGACACAAGATACGGGAGTTTGCTGATGACATCCAAGAAGGTGCCATAACTCGGATGCGAAGCCGGTGCATAGGTGCCCACATGCAGCTGATAAATGATCATGTTGGAATAATCGGGGGTCACAAATTGTCCGTCGTGCCACGGGTAGGTGTTCGGGGAGCGCACGACACAGTTAACCCCGATGGGGAAGGTTGAACTGACGGTCAGTTCACGCGCATAGGGATCCCGCTTGAAACCCGCGATTCCGAGCGGCCCGACGACGTAATATTTGTACAGATCGCCATCTGCCACACCGGCGAGGAAACCGGTCCAATAGCCGGCACCGTCTTTGGTCAGAAGATTGCGGCTGGCGGATTGGCTCCAGTCAGGAATTCCACCGAAGACACCATTCACATAGACGGCTTGTGCCGAGGGTCCCCACACCTTGAATGTGGCTCCGCCTGACACCAAGGTCACTCCCATCGGGGTGCTTGCACTAATGTAGGTTTGCGGCAATGATGCCATGGTCTCCCCCTTTTCACATGATGATGCAAAAAAACCATGATCGACAGGTGCGGCATGGTGGCTCCATCGGTCTGCTCGATCGTTGCACGAATCAGAAGCCTAATGGTCAGTCGCTCTTCCTGCGATTCATGAGCGAGAGTACCATCTCGATTCACGGGTTCTCACGAACGGTTGCCGACAATCTGTCAGAGAATGGTATGATGCTCAAACCGTGCGAGGACTCAAAACAAAAGAGCAGAGCAATGGTTTTGGGTTACAATGCGATGACTCACCTCACGTACAGATTCAGCGAACCATAGCACATTTTTTTTGAGAGCCCCTTTTAACCCGATCTCCTCTCATCCAGCGTATCCAATCCGATCCTGACAGAATCCTTTTCTAGACTCTTTGCTGACCTGCTCAGGGAACGGGCAGATCGAATGGATTGAAGGTTGTGTGGTTTTTGTCGATAGCAGTGCGATCGTTCAACAACGTCTCCCGCAAGGTCACTTGGGATTTCTCCGCTGCGTCCTTCGCGGCTTTGCCTGCCGCTGGATTGCTCTTGAGGACATGCTCTACTGAGCCACCTCTAAGGCATCGCCTATAAGATCCATGGAGAGATTTGAATTATATTCCTGCGCCCTGGATCTCATCGCAATTACCCTCGGTTTTGACTTTGTTAGGAAATACCATCCACCGTTTCTAGCGTCTGATCAGGCAGCTTATAAACATGATCGGTCTTCTAAATCGCGGGTTGGAAACTTTTGGGAAGCTCAAACCGAAGGGTTGGCAAAGGAGACAGTCCGGGAACCGAGTGAGCTGATCTGTACCAGGTCGCTCGTCCCTCGTAACCCCCATAAGGTGCTGCTTCGCTATCAGCGCACCGTGCGAATGCGCTCAACTGCCACCTCCGTGCAAAAGAGCACTTTCGTCACGTTTGGAATAAGCCCAGCGAAACGCGATGTTCGTGACATCACATGGATGGTATCAAGAGCATAAGCACCAGGATCGACATATGCTTATTGTTACTAGCAAGGGGATAAGCGCTGCGTAAAGCCTCATGACGATTGAATCAGGAGGTAAAAATCATGAAGGACCAACAATTCTTAGGATGCGGATTAGGATGCGGACTCTTGCTGGTTGTGGCGGTACTAGCCGGGTGTGCAACAGGAGCGCCGGCAACAAGCGTACCCGATAGGATAGGGGGGCAAGCCGGTGTGAAGGGCGATCAAGAAAAACTGGAGGGCATAGCGAACCAATCTTCTGCCGATAGGATAGGCGGGCAAGCCGGTGTAAAGGGCGATCAAGAAAAACTGGAGGGCGTAGCGAACCAATCTTCTGCCGATAGGATCGGTGGTCAAGCTGGCATGAAGGACGATCAAGAAAAACTGGAGGGCATAGCTGACCAATCTGCTGACAGAAGCTGATAAGGAGCCATCATCCAGGCGCAAGGACCGAGTGGGGGCAAATGAAGGTATTTCAGAGGTATGCTATGGTTGGTCTTTTGTGGGTCGTCACTTGGCCCATGTCTATGATGCAGGCAGAGGCAAGGGCGGAAACCAATCCGATTCAACGAGAAAATGCGCGGCCTGGCACGCCAGGATGGCGACTGACTCACCCCGCGATGTCTCATGAGATCGAGGGCTATGCCTCACTCACCAGCGTGAATCGTGGGCACCAGATCGGGCTTTACGTCCACACGCATGACCGCTCCTACAGGCTCGCAATCTATAGAATGGGATGGTATGGGGGCGTCGGCGCGAGACGAGTGCATGGCCCCGTGACTCTCCGAGGCATATCGCAGCCCATGCCGTCGATGGATCCTCAGACGGGATTCATCGAATGTGCATGGCAGGATCCGTATCTCCTTGCCGTTGGAGGCGAGATGGATCAGGAGGAATGGGTCAGCGGCATTTACCTCGCCCAATTGACCGCGAGCACGAGCGGCGCCCAGTCCTACATCATATTTATCGTTCGAGACGAGACCCGTCACTCTGACTACCTCTTCCAATCGAGTGTGACGACCTATCAGGCCTACAATAATTGGGGCGGGAAATCGCTCTACGACTTCAACAGCGCGGGGGGGCGGGCCTACAAAGTGTCCTTTAATCGGCCCTATGCCATCAGCAGCAATCCAGCCGCCGCCTACGGCAATGGCGCCGGAGATTTTGTGACCAATAACGCCGTACCCCCAACCGATAGGTCCTCGCCCTCGGGCTGGGAATACAACATGGTGCGATGGCTGGAGCGGGAAGGCTACGATGTCGCCTACAGCACAAGCGTCGATACGCACGCCGATGCCCGACTCCTAGACCGTCACAAGGGGTGGCTTTCCGTCGGACATGACGAATATTGGACCTGGCAGATGCGGGACCATATCGAAGAGGCGCGCGACCGCGGAGTGAACCTGGCGTTTTTTTCGGGCAATGTGTGCTATTGGCAGATTCGCTTGGAGCCGAGCGATGTCACAGGAGAGCTCAATCGCAGTATCGTCTCCTACAAAGATGATGCACCGACCAAGGACCCCTATGCTCGTGGGGAAGTCGGGAAACGCCATTTAATGACGGTACGTTGGCGGGACGAACCGGTCAACCGCCCCGAGGAGTCATTTATCGGAGTGATGTACGACGGCAATCCCATAGATGGCGATATTGTCATTACCAAGCCTGACCACTGGACCATGACCGGCACGGAGCTTCGGGCCGGTGACCGGTTACCGCGCCTGTTGGGATATGAGGCTGACCGGACCTTTGGAAACGCCCCATCGGACAGAACGATTCTCGCCGAATCCCCCTACCAGTTCGAGGGTCAGCCCCACCTGGCCCATATGACCAGCTATCATCACCACAATGCGGTGACCGTGTTTGCAGCTGGCACGATTCAATGGAGCTGGGGGCTCGACGATTTCAACGTGCCGGACCTGCGGCGGTCCAGTCTCAATCCGCACGTGCAGCAGATCACGAGGAATGTTCTTGCACGGCTTCGAGGAGACCCGCTCCCCCCTCATGGGAACAGTGTGCCGATCGGTCGATAGGCAGCATGCTATATGATCGTCAGTGATAGCCCGCCCTAGAGGACGGCGCATGAAGATCGCTCAGATTGTTCATATCACCGAGTGTGTACCTCCCGAAAAGTATGGGGGGACGGAACGCGTTGTGTTTCACTTGACGGAAGAGCTGGTCCGACTCGGCCATGACGTCACCCTCTTTGCCAGCGGCGACTCGACCACGAGCGCAACACTCGTGCCGATGTGCAATCGCGCACTGAGACACATGCCGTTCCTTATCAATAGAGACGCTGTGATGACGTGGATGCTGGAATATATCTGGAACGTCTCTCATGAGTTCGAGATTCTTCATTCGCATATGGACTTTGTTGGGTTTCCCCTGGCCCGCCGTTCCGAGGTTCCCATTGTCACGACGATTCATGGACATCTGGGCGCGCCGGAATTGACGGGGGTTTATCGTGAATTCTGGGAAGTGCCTCTGGTGTCCGTTTCCTATTCGCAACGGGCGCCGTTTCCCTCCAACAATTGGAAGGCGAACGTGTATCACGGGCTCCCTGCCGACCTGCATCGATTCCATCCAACGTCCCAGGGGTATCTCGCATTTTTGGGTAGGATGTCGCCGGAGAAATCGCCGGATGTGGCGATCCGAATCGCGCAAGAACTTGGCATACCGTTGCGTATGGCTGCCAAGGTGGATCCCGTCGATCGTGAATACTTTGAGACCGAGATCGCACCTCTCCTCGCCGATCCGTTGATCCAGTTCATTGGAGAGATCCCGGATCGTGACAAGGGCGAGTTTCTTGGCAATGCCTGCGCGGCGCTCTGCCCCTATCGACCCGAGTCGTTCGGCCTGGTCCTGATCGAAGCGCTGGCCTGTGGCACGCCGGTGGTGACCTATCGTCACGGGTCGTTCCCGGAACTCGTCGACCACGGAACGACTGGATTTCTTTGTACGGATGAGGATGAGCTGGTGCAAGCCGTCCGCCGTATCGATGAGATCGATCGAGGCAAATGCCGTTCCGCTTTTGAGGAGCGATTCACGGTGGAACGTATGACCAAGGGATATCTGCAACTGTATGAACAGATGATCCGGGAGACCGCGGTGAGCGGGTCCTCTCTCTCGGGCGAATGATGCTGGTCCTGATTACGGAGACGAGTGAGGACGGCAGTCGAACCGCGGCCCGCTTTGTGGGTCAGGCGATCAAAAAGAATCCGGCTCTGAGGCTCGGCCTGGCCGCGGGCAATACGCCGATTGGATTGTATCGGAATTTGGTGGATCTGTACCGATCTACGCATCTTGATTTTCATCGCGTCAGGATCTTCAGCCTCGATGAGCTGCTCGGGCTGCCGAGCCACAGCCCAAAGAGCTATCATGCATTCTTTCATCAGCACCTGGTGGACCAAATCAATGTCGACCCGACCCATCTCCATCTGTTGGATGGGAAGATTGAGGGAAATATCACTTCCTATTGTGCCTCCTATGAGCGCCTTATCAAGGACCAGGGCGGCATTGATCTTCAATTGCTGGGGATCGGGCCAAACGGACATCTGGGCTTCAATGAACCGGGGTCGAGTCTCAATTCTCGCACAAGGATCAGCCTCCTGAGCACACAGACAAGGGCGAACCTTGCACGAACCTTCGATCCAGTGCAGGTCCCGGAATCAGCCGTGACGATGGGCCTCGGCACCATTCGTGAGGCCCGCGCTCTCTTGCTGTTGGCCTTTGGAGAAGAGAAGGCTGAGGCCGTTGCCAAAGCCGTAGAGGGACCGCTGAGCGCTGCGAATCCCGCCTCATCCATTCAATTACACCCGAGCGCCATTCTCGTGCTAGATCGCCACGCCGCCTCCGCCCTTACACATCAGGAGTATTATCGGCAGGAAGCAGCTCAGTTGGCGGTGTTGCTGCCGGAGTGGCTTCGGTAAAAGCCCATACATAGCCCACCTCTCCTCTCATACAATTTTTTCCGCATACTAGTAAACATACTAGGTTCCGGCCTATGCAGTTGGGTGCATCATAGTGTTGTCGAGGCCTCTGATTCCTGACCGAAGGAGGCTATGCGATGAGGCCCATTAATTTGTCAGCGGAAAAGGCTGTCATCGACGTGCTGGAGAGAAACGGTTCGTGCTCCCTCGACGATCTCGTCATGCAGCTTCCGAATTTTAGCTGGAGTGATGTGTTTCTCGCCGTGGATCGAATGTCACGGGAAAGCCTCGTGGTGCTTCGCCGCCTCAGAGGCTCCTATCATATTGCGCTCGCCTCGCGGCCCGTACGATTCCCAGTACCAGCTCGACAGAAAGAGCCACAAACATGACGCCTCACTGCGTCGGTTCTCTCGCATAGAATATGGCTTCACAAGAGCACGCGATGTCCCACGAAACAGCGTGTGTCTACGCCGCGGCAACGGAAAGGCCTTTCCTTGGCGAGGAGAGGACCCTATGTCGATTCCGAGGACTTTTGTTCCCATTCTTGACTCTGTGGTCGGTGTTCCCCCCAATAGCACCCTGGTTCTTCTTATTGAGCCGCATCGCCTGTCAGGGTTAGCGAGGAAAGACCGTCGTGGGTCACACAGAGATATTGGCCATCACTCGGCCCCCCTCTTACTTCACCCTGTGAGTTGGCTCATGCCCTTCTCGCTTCGCTTCTTCCATCGCTTTCCTGTGTGTGTTTCCGTGACCTACCATGCGGGCTTGCTTGAAGGGAACGGTACAGTTTGGAGTTTTTTACTGTCGGGCTGGCTGTTTTCCGGTGATTTGCCGCTGCGAGTTGGGGATGTGTGTTCAATGACCGTCAACGTACGAACTAAGAATATATTTTTGTCGCTGCTGCCATTGTGCGATGGGTGCGTGGCCCAGAGTATGGCGTCCAATCGCTGGTCGTTACGAAGGACACTCAAGATCGGTTAAAGTACAATGTGTGGCGACGGGTGCAGGGCCCCGCGGGGATGATCCCATGAGACACGATCATCCAAAACACGAAAGCATGTCGATCGAAAAAGAGGCCGTCTGCAACATGTAGGAGATTAGAAAGACATTATGATCGAATGGGTTCCGTACAGCGATTACAAGATTAAAGTCTGCTCCCAAAGCCTTGCGGATGCCCGCTGGTTCCCTCTGGCCCTCATATCGAAATCAGTTGGAAACCAAGAACAAATCAAAACTGTGTGGGGTGAATCAACTGGAATCTGCAAGAGTTGTAAAGAGGCCGATAGCGTGGCCCTCAGGAAGGCAAAGCGATGGATTGACCAGAATCGTTGACTCAATCCGACCTCCTACTGCGGGCTTTCTTCTGAGTAAGTTACGACAAGATCAAGGAGATTGTGACGAAGCAGCAGTAACCAGCCCAATTTGGGAAGTCGCTTTAGCCCTTGTATGGTGAGCACGTATCAGAAGTGACATGATTGGTGAAGGTCCGTATATCCACAAGAGCGCACCACGCCTGTGGATAAAGCATTTGAGGCATCTTTGCTGTGCTCATTTAAGTAGTGCTGTGAGGTTTGCCGCCGGAGCAAGTGCGTCACCCCTCTCCCTTGCGTCTTCAAGAAAAATATATGATGTCAAGCCACAAGATATAGTGGGGCTGCGCTAAATGTTCCCAATGCCTACAAAATGGGCAAAGTGCTCATACATTGGGTTGAATAAGTGAATGCTGGCGCCAAGTATGAACTATTCACAGAGTTATCCACAGAAACTGTGGAGCGATGCATCAGGCATTAATATACTTGACTCAGGGCCAGCGAAAACTTTAGATAAGTGGGGGCAAATGCACGGATCGTGGATGGAAATTAATCTGGAAATGAGTTAGCAGGCTCAGTCTGTTGGGTAATCTCTAGACTAATTTGGCGTTCTCGCTTTCCATGCCGTGATCGAAACTCTTTGAGCGCCGCTAAAAGCGTATTGATCTGTGACATTTCCGTTGATCCATAGGCATACCACGGTGCGCCACAATTCGGGCACTTTTCAGGAGGATCATTTTTCTTGTCATCAATCGCTAAGCTCAGCGATGTCGGGCATTGATGACAGGTGATTCGCACCACATGAATGTCAGACATGTCCACAACTAATTTCTTGCTAATCGTCACAATCGCCCCCTGAAACCTCGGCTGTATCATGATCTAGAGTGGGAGGTTTGTTCGTACTGCGCCTAGCAAAGAAAATATACGTGACCTTCCCTCCCTCATCTGTAGAGGTTTGGCAATGACAATCCAGATCGTCCGGCGCATAGGGCTGTCCAGGCACATGACGCAGGAAGCTCATCATGGCGTTATTTCTTGCGTGATTTCTTCTTAGAGAGTTGGAGTGATGACTTTGGGACCGATAAGACCTGCGCGACCGCAGCCTTAAACCGCTCGAACGGCGTTTGATTCGTTTGGGAAATCTTGATGGTCTCGTGCGCTAGTTTCTTCACACGCATGTCCCGCAAGTTTCACATGTCAAAGAGGTGCCATGGCGTAGCAACGTAAACTCCTTGCATAACGGGCAGGGTACGGACTCATATCCTTTTATCTTACATAGGATCGGGCTGGGCCGCTCAGACGAGGTTTGCTTCGTCTGAGCGGTTGCGATAGGCTTCGGCGCGAGTTTCTTCGGCATAGGACCATAGACCGTTGAGAGTGCCTTTCCTGGCAGAAAGGCATCCCCTCCACCTTGTAGCATTTTGGAGGGGAAGTGGTCAAATCTGCCTATTCAAAGGTTCAGCATCTCGCGCATGCATTATTCTTTCGACACAATCCATGCCATAGGTTCTTTGCCATGTTAACCAGCCATAGCGCCTATTTCGACACCAGTGGTTGCCGAAGCAGCGGGAATTTCTTAGTGACTGGTGGTTATCTCGCCTCTGTCAAAAAATGGGATGAGTTTGACGTACATTGGAAGGCAATTTTGCAGAAGGCTGGCGTCAAAGAATTTCACATGACCGATTTCGTGACGCACCATGGGGAGTTCAAGGACGATAAATGGAAACAGAACAGTGGCTACTCAGAGAATTTTCTAAGAAAGTTGGTCAATGCGATCTGCGGGCGAGCGCTATTCAGTCCGACAGTCTTGATCTCTTTGAATGATTGGAGAGAGGTCAACAAAGAGTACAAATTAAAAGAAACAGGCTATACCCCGCTCGCAATCGCTGGAATTAGTTGCATGCTGAGAATCCATACATGGTGTGAAGACCACAAGATTCCATTGGAGCACGTCGAATTTTTCCATGAAGATGGGGATGAAGATAAGGGGCACCTCAAGAAAATCGTTGAAGAGGTGTTTGGCTTCGATTTGCCGTTAAAAGGAAAATCTCTCACCCCGCTTCAAGCATGTGATCTGATTGTCTGGGAAGCAGCCAATGCAGAAAGGCAGTTGGTCCAACAAACAATGGTTGGACCAGATTTCGAATTACGACCTTCCATTAAAGAAATTCTTGATCGAATTGAATGCGATCCATTGGAGTTCAATGCCGAGGCTATACGAAAGACCGCTGTCTCGCGCGAGATCCCTAAGCGCTAGGTTTTCTTACGCTTCCCTCTCCGTTGCCTCCCATAATCATTTACCTTCGCCGGTTTAGTGCGTCGTTTGTCCAATCAATTCCTTGTATTCGACGCGCTTTCCTTGGATCTGTGACAGCGCTGCCATGAACCGGCCTTGATCGTTATCCTTGCGAGTATTGAAGCGGAAGGATTGCTCATCGAGATAGCGGAACAAGTGGAAGGGCTCGACGCTCACATAGGTGCCCTTGATCCCGCGCTTGAGCAAGCTCCAGAAGTTTTCGATGCTGTTGGTATGGACGTTCCCTTTCACGTAGCGTTCAGCATGATTAATCACATGATGGGCGTAGTCTTTTCCCATGCCCACATAGCTCCTGAGTTCATCAGTGAACAGGACTGAGCCTGGCACCACGTTCTTATTGATGTGCTCTTTCAGCACCTTCCCGGACGCGGTATTGATGACGGCAGCTCTGACCTCGCCTTTCCGCTCCAGCATCCCTACCACGGCGGCTTTGCGGAAGTAGCCGTCGGTGCGCTGCATCTTCACTTGCTTACTCAGATGCATGTTCCTGGCTTTCCCGCCAATGTAGGTTTCATCAACTTCGACTTCTCCCATGAGCTTGCGGTCGATCGAGCCCTTCTGTAGGGCTAAGCGAATTCGATGCATCATGAACCAGGCAGTTTTCTGGGTGATGCCCAGGCTGCGAGCGATCTCATACGAACTCACACCATTCTTCGCACTCACGACCATCCACATGGCGCACATCCATTTATCGAGCGGAATATGACTGTCCTCAAAAATAGTGCCGACCTTCACGCTGTAGTGCTTCTTGCAGGATTTACATTCCCACAGCGCACGAGTCTTGAGGAAGTGATATTCGACGGCATTGCATCGTGGACAGACTGGCCCGTGTGGCCAGCGCATGGCGATGACGAACTCCAAAGTCCGTTGTGGATCGGAAAAATACTGAACGGCTTCTTGCAGAGTGGTCGGTAATTTCATGGGGTCCTCCGTGTTCGTTGATCGGAGTATACCCATTTATGCATCCTGAGTCAAGTATATTAATGCCATGCATCAGGCACCAATATACTAGACTCACCATATACACGGACTGTGGATAAATGACCAGAACGGCTAGAGCCGAAGGACTGACAAGACTACTTTTTGCGGGACTTCTTCTGAGGTTTGGGAAGGGAGGACTTCGGAGTCGTGAGGGCGACGGACATAGCCGCTTTGAACCGCTCGAACGGCGTTTGATTCGTTTTCACGTCTAATATTTTTTTGGTACTCCTGTGATCAGTCATGCTTATCCTCTAGATTAAGACTACAGCTAGGCTGTGGGGCCAGATATCAACTCATCAAAATCTTCTGGACTCGGGCCAATTGGAGCAATTTGCGGTAAATCATCAGCTTCAATGTCTAGCTGTGCGGTGAGTCTTTTGGGATTTTCACAATCAATGAGGTGTTTTATTGGACTGAAATCTCTGTCCCATGCCTGTAGCTCTTCTAGTTTCCAAAGGATAGCCGAGGCCGCATGGACAGCATCGGCAGGAGATAAGCCAAAGTCCCTTGAAAGCTCCACCGCCTTAAATGCGACTCGCTGATCAACATCAATTTTAATCAACCACTTCCATCGAAACATATCCCCTACTTTGGAAATTTCAGGTGGAGTCAACTTTCGAGAATTCGGGATGTCCTTATTCTTGGGTCTAATTACTTCCGCAATCGTATAGGTAGATGTATAGATTTTTAGTTCGTTTCGTTGGGCATGACGGAGAATATCATCACATATTAATCGCCGCTCTGCCTCTCTCCTATTGAGAAAACATATGAAACAGCTGGTATCCCAGTAAATGCTTCTAATCTTATCCATTCCGCAGCTCTTCCATATAGTCCTTGAGAGACTTCCCATTTGTGAAGTCGTCAAACAATCCAGACATTTCTTCTATGGTTGGCACATGACCTTTATCTACATCCTCCACCCCTTGAACCGTTACTGATATGGGGTGCCCAAGGTGATTCCATTTAACAAGTCCATATACAAGGACACGCTGTTTAAGACGGTCTTTCACAATATTCAAAATAGAATCGTCAAATTTACAGGTGACTGGTTTGTTTGTTACCTCGCTCCAGACCCGAAACTCATTATTGTTATGCACGGTGATGGAGTCCAGGGTGCCAGTTACTGAGCCAGAGCCTTGATATTCCACGCCGCGTAATTTTTGTATATTGCTCAAAGTTGAAATATCAATCGAAGCTTCGTGTCCAGAGCTTATAATTCTCATCTCATCGATCTTGGCAACCATCCTCAACTTCGCCAAGTATTCAGTCCTGGCCAATGCCCTATCTGAATAAATTGGGAGTCGTTCAGGTTTCTGAGAGAGAAGATTTAATCCGCCCACACAGCTACTGAAAATTTCACCACTAAAATTACGATCAGACCTTTTTTTAGTATGTCCGGCAATTCCTATCGTGGCAGGGCTCGCTTTTGTTAGTGATGCTATCTCCCATCTCATAGCGCCACTTGGATTTTGCGACAGGGCGGAATCCAATTCCTTCAGAAGGCCTGTAAACCCTCTGAGGGAATTAGAAAATGTCTGCGGGTTTAGATGGTGGTCATGTCCTTCAAGAGAAAGATAAATTATTTCATTCATATTTCATCGCTTTCTCTTGGGAAAACACTATTCTACACGAATCATCAAGTCAGAACTACACGAGCTTTTTACGCTTGCCACGATGTTGCCTTTGATATCCATCAGGCTTGTGCTGATTGCCCTATAAGCTGCTGATAAGTGACACGCTTACCGTTGATCGTGGAAAGGGCCTGCATGAAGCGGCCTTGATCGTTGTCCTTTCGAGTGTTGAAGCGGAAGGATTGCTCATCCAGATAGCGGAATAAGTGGAAGGGCTCCACACTCACATAGGTGCCCTTGATCCCGCGCTTGAGAAGGCTCCAAAAGTTCTCAATGCTGTTAGTATGGACATTCCCTCGCACATATTCTTCGGCGTGGTTAATCACCTTGTGCGCGTAATCTCTGCCCACCTTCACATAGGTATTCGCTTGGTCGCTATACAGAGTGGAACCAGGCACCACGTGCTCACGCACGGCTCGCTCAATGAGTTTGCCTGAAGCCCGATTCAACACGGCAGTCCGCACTTCACCTTTACGCTCTAACATACCGATCACGACAGCCTTGCGGAAGCTGCCTTCAGTCCGCAGAGTCTTAAGCCGCTTGTCACCATGCATGTTGCGAGCTTCTCCTCCGATGTAAGTCTCATCGGCTTCCACTTCACCCATCAGCTTGCGATCCATGGAGCCAGTTTGCAGCACGAGCCGAATCCGATGCATCATGAACCAGGCGGTCTTTTGAGTGACGCCGAGATTGCGGGCGATCTCATAGGAACTGATGCCATTCTTGGCATTCACAATCATCCACATCGCGCACGCCCACTTATCGAGCTTGATGGCGCTGTCCTCGAAAATCGTTCCGACCTTGACGCTGTATTGCTTCTGACAGCTCTTGCAGACCCACATGGTGCGAGTCTTGATGAAGCGATGTTCAGGCGATTGACAGCGAGGACAGAGCGGACCATGCGGCCAGCGCAACGCCATGACGAAATCCAAAGTTCGTTGCGGCTCGGCAAAGTATTGCATCGCTTCTTGAAGAGTGGTGGGTAATTTGTGCTGGCTCATGGCGTCCTCCCTGTTGTTGGGAAAACAGTACCATGTTTAGGATAGTGAGTCAAGTATATTAATGCCATGCATCATCTACTGGATTCGAAACGTCCATATTGCAGGCTGTGCCGATTTAGATTGAACCGTGCACATGTACGGATTTGCCGATGGGATGCCGACCGTTACCCTTGCATCGGAGGAACCGTGCTCGGGTCTGTTAGCCGTTGATGAGGAATGGGTTGGGCTGATCGAGCCGCAGAAGAGCTAGTCGACTATTCTGCAGCGCACACTTATTCATCAAGGAGGAGCAACATGTCACCTCGGGTGCCAAACAGGTATTCAAATAGGTTTCACAATTCATGAGTTGCAGCGAGCGGTTGTTGAGCGCCTCCATCGGTACACGTACCGACGTTGAGCGAGATAGTGGCCAGCTCTATATCAAAGCCTTATCCGTGAACTTTCCACCTTCCACTTCATAGCGAGGACAACTTTCCCCGTATCTCATTGTTTGCCGAGCTCATCTTGTGAAGGACTAACGAGGTGCATCCTTGGTCCTAATGCTCACCAGGATTCAATTTTTGTGAGATGTGGCACGATTTCCTCAAAGCATGGCTGGGGTGAGTTAATTCCACTGGTGCAATGCTTGTCGGATCGCCTCATCCAATTCCGGGCCTGAAGTGCGGCCTTTCGACAAACAGACCTGAGCGCCATTCTTCTCGGCGAGATTGAGCAATGAGGGAGCGGAGATGCGGGTGAGAACCACCATCGCACTCCGTGGCCTGTCTATACCCACATGCGACAGTACTTCGAATGCGCCAGGGAGTTCGAGTTCGAGAACCACGCAATCGAACTGCTGCCTCCGACATAGTTCGAGACCTGCCTGCCCATTGTTGGCTTCGACGACCTCATACTCTGTCGATGTCGTCCTGAGCCAATCCGCCCAATACTGCCGGTCGTCCTGGTGCCCATCGATGAGGAGCACCCGTTTTTTGGCATCGTCAGACATATGGTGTGAATTTTCCGAAGTTCTTACTTATGAAAACGCAGCATCAATCCTGCGGTAGACACCGTTATCATCCTGTGAACAAATTTAAATTTGCCGTATCTTAGGAAGCTTATCTCAGGTCGCTGAGGCAGCCCACTAGGGAAATCGCTAGTTTATCTCCTGCACATTTTTTCATCCGGAAGTAAGCACAGAGAATGCGGGGTCGAGTTTGGCGTCTCAACCATTTGGAAGATGCATTATTTTTTTATAGTGATGTGCATTTTGCCTCAGGCAAAATGTACATCGATGGCCTGAACAAGCATGATGATAAGGTGCGACACAAGGGGATTTTTCCCCAAAGTGCGAGCTGGATGGCACCATGGCTCTCTGTCGGCTGACGGTCCCCTGACCCCCGCCTCTTCAGAATGTTCAGATTGACTGGTTGCGTCTGCGTCTGATTGCGGATTTGTGGAAATCCTGCCGCGCTTTTCACTGTTCTGTCTCGTCATGTCCTTGATCTTGTTTATTGGGAAAGGGATCAGAAGGGTTTTGTAAACCGCAGGTCTAACGCTTGTTTCGCCCCAGCCCACATGGCCGGATTTGTCTGCAGACATGATCTAACATGTTGTTCCGTCAAGCTGCCTCCACGAATCCTTGAAACGGGATGCACCATGAGCTATTGAGACCTTGCAAACTGCCTCGAATCCTGTTGGGGACACCACCGCCTTTGCCCTTCCAGTCAGCAGCCGGTATCGAGGCGGTTCCCTTGAATTCATACTGCGCACCACTCTCATTTGTCATGGGAATGAGTTCGTAGACCTACCCCTGCCCAGCCTTCGTAAGTCTATGTAGAGGCCCCGAAGCGAATGAGGGGAAAGGGGACCTATCGACTATCCAGGCCACCCTCAATGGGCTGATCATCTGTTTCCATCCGGGGAGCTGGCAGGGTGAGTGTGCTGACTGTGAGCGCGAAGCTTGAAAACTGCTCCTCAACTCGCCATGGCTCTGGACTGAAGGGTCCCTCAGTGATCGGTGACACGTACTTCTGTTAAAATCAGCAAGGTCACCCTAACAGTGGAAAGAATGACGTGGTCCGGAAGATGATCGTTCCGGAGCGGCATGCGACACGATCAAGAGCAGGTCGGATTGCGAAGAAATAGAAGCTGGAAAAGGAAACTCGACCATGAACCTGATGCGCATAGGGGTGCTCCTCATGCTTGGAGTAATCGTCACGGGTGGCTGCGCAAGTCCTCCTCCGTTTCCCGCCGGTTCCCTCACGGGACGGATCGTCGAGGTGAAGGTAGGTGAGTCCCTCACCCCAAAGGAGATCACGGCCAAACCAGGCGATGAAATCAGGTGGGTCAATACCACAGGCACTCCTGCAGACATTTCTTTTGACCAATCGCTCGATGGTATCGTCTCCTGTGAGAAGGGATTCGCCTCCGCAGGATGGGGCTATCTGTTCGGATCTTCAGAGCCCGATTTTCTCGTGATCGCGAGGTTGCACGGTCGCGGTTATGTCAGTCTCTGTTTTTCAACTCCAGGGACGTACACCTATGATCTGCGAACGGATAAGACCGCAACGGGCAAGGCCACGAGGATAGGTGGCGCGGTCAGGATCGAATAGTCGTGGCCTGCTGACATCGTCAGAAGCTGATGGAGAGGATCTCCTCAGCTCGACGATGACACGGATCATTCCCCTACGCTGCCTATGGTACGCGTAGGGTGGTCGTAAATCCCACACTACTCTCGGTCATCCGCAGCTGGCCCGACCGACTGAGCTGCTGCACTTCGTATAACACCTCGGGCCACGGTAATTCAGGGAAGTGGTGGATGAGGTCCTCCATAGTGCATTCAGGATTCAGCCGCACCACGTCAAGAATCTGATTTGCGACCGTACCTGGTTGCGACATAGATCCCTCCTGGTTTGAACAGTCGGCTTAAAGGTGGCTTTCCCAGGGTGCTGCTCCTGACAAGGAGGGGAGAGGAGCAAATTGTATTCCTCATGGTGCGGGGTTATAAATGATTGGTGGGGTGGTGAACGAGAGACACAAAATAACGCAGAATGGGTGAAATCTTTCGAATAGGCTTATGAGGGACAGCCACACTCCAATCAATCTGTCTCGTTTCGCACGATGCGCCTTGAGCGAAAGCGCCCGACTCACTCAGTAAAATCCTTGTCTACATTGCTATGAGCGTAGGTCGATGGCTCACCGACCATGACTGATCTTCGACTAAGAGCGTACTCCACCGAATCCCCCTCTCTATCCCTTGCTGACCAACCTCTCAGCGGCGAATGCGTGCAGTCGGGTAATGTATTCCGTGACGGTCATGCCACACGCTTTCGCGGTCCTATGCATGCCTGCATGGTCGCCCGCTGTCACCCGAAGGGCGATCGCTCTGGTCTTCACCATGGAGGCGCGCAGCTGTTTCGTCGGGATCTTTTCGAGGGCTCTAGCGAGGCGGTCCGTCTTCTTCCTGCTCATATCAAGTGGCCCTCCTGGGTTGTAGAGCACGTGTCGCTTTTCGTTTTGCAGGGATACTCTCAAGAAAGGAACGCCCTAACCTTCAGACCAGAGGTGGATTTATTGAGAAGCCGAAGGATCATGATCCTTCGAACGACATAGATCCAACTTCCAAGGAGATAGTATACCCCTTCGCTAGCAGGAATGGCGGAACATCCCAGGAGTCCGGGTGGCACGAGTCCAGCACAGCGGGAGCACGGGTGATCGCCGTCGTCCGGTTCCAGCAACATGAGCGGTGGCTCGCGGCGGAGGCAGTTAGAAGTTGCCAATCAGGAACTCGCCAAACAAGGCTGGAGCTGGTGGTATCGGAAGTATACGTCGGCCGATACGATGCTCGAAGGGCTAGAAAAGGAATCGCGAGAGGGACGGAAAGGATTGTGGGCGGATCCGGAACCAGTGCCGCCGCGGGAGTGCGGGAAAATCAGGAAGCTTGGTATAAACCGAGACAATCCGAGGAGTCCGACGAGTCCCTTGAATCGGGTGTGAGCGTGGAAGTATGCGCTGTCTTGCTTAGAGACATTTTCCGGCTATTGAAAAGATGCTGACGTTGCCCCAGTGCGATCACTGGTATGAGCATGTGTTGGCTCAGTTCCCTCACCGCTTTTTCCCTCCACTTTGATCAGTCCAGGAACATTGATTTGGCCGAACGTCAAGCCCGTTTCCATTCGGACGGTATACCGGAAAAATCCCGCATCTCGGAAGCAAATGCTGGCCGTTTCATTCGGAGCTAATCGAGCCGTATCGCCAGGCGTGAGCACTCCACCTAAATTATTTTTGCACGATAAGTGTCTGTCCAGCAGAGGGTCATTAAAGACAATTTCGACAAACCTGGTCCCTTCATTGACCCATCGAATTTCATCGCCTGGATTCACAGCGATTTCTTGTCCTGCCGCGCCTTCCCCTAGGATGATGGTTTTAACGTCCCCTGTCCGCGTCACTGTGGGTAAGGCCTGACAGCCAGACATGAGAAGCAATGCCAGTCCAAAATATCGGATCAGCCTCATTGAATTACCCCCACCCTCCTATCAGCTTGGCTCTCTCGTATCCGTCAACGGGCCTTTTCACGTTTCATGGTCTACTCTTAGCCTAGCAAGTCCAATATGCCAGACTCGGAAACGTTACATACCTGTGGCTTGAGCTTCGGAGGTGCTTCTGTAACTCTCTGTATAGTCTTGCAGAATTTCTCGGTCGAGCGCAGCCAGCTTCCTGTTCGTGATGACGCGGCTGAAGAGCTCCTCGCATGTGTTCATCAGTGCACCCACTTCGGGAATAACGCGATTAATTATCGAGACATGATCAAATGGTATACGAGGTGTGGGACTATGCCAACTGGTAGAACCCCCTGAAAGATGCAGTATAATTACTAGACTCGTCGGCGTGGTCTTAGGGCCATCCGGTCTTGCACCTTCTTCGCACGACGACGCAACTGGCAAAGCAACTCGCTCTGGAAAAAGTGTGAGAGTCGCAGAGATGGGGCCGCTATGGTCTATCCGATGGCAAGGCTTGGCCAGTCACTGAACCGGCCCCCGACTACCCGAATGTCGCTGTACTAACGATCACCCGCGAGCCACCGGGCCGCTCGATATGCACCTCCGCGTCATGCGTCCATGTATCTTGCCACGCAGCACGTCCCCCATGGGACATTGCTCGTGTGGCATAAAACCGCCGTCTGGGCGGTATAGCTTGAACGAGCCGCAGAACCGCTCATCGGATCCCTCGGCTCTGGTTTGCAAACCCCCCACAGTTCCGCTGCCCGGTTGTTGTATTCACGGATTACCCCCGAAGCATCACAGGAATAGACGGCGATGGGGGTAAGGCGAACAAGGTGCGATCGCGCTCCTGGCTTTCGCGCAGTGCTGCTGCAGCACGATTCGCTTTGAACTCGTTCATTTGTTCTTGGCGGTTCATGCGAGTCCCTCCCAAGAATGAATAGCAAAACCTTAGTGACTAAAAACTGGTCAGATCGCGGTGGCCGCGAGCGAAGGACCAACACTGTCCGCACTTTGTGAACTTTTATAAAGAGGCTGGTGACGTCAGGGAATGGATCCGTGACGGAATCTGCCGGAATATTGTGGTTGAAAACTTCCATGAAATAGCAGCGATACACAGTCGAGCCGTTCAACTAGGGCTTCTCCTAGCTGTGAAACATCCTCAGGATTGGCACCCTACGTCTCCTTGTCCACTCACGCTGTAGACTCAGGAGGATTCCATGCCGCACACATCCAATCAAACGGAAGCAGCCTCGGTTATGAAATCGCCAAAAACAAATTGCGAGAGAGTAAACGGACTCGCTGAGGCGGATTCACGAAAGAAACAGGATATGCCGAGGAGGATCATTTCAGATGTCGAACTGCATGCATATAGCCATTGCTATGGGGACTGATAACGCGTCAGACGCCGGCCTCCCCCCGCACCTCCCATTTGCTCTGAGCGGGGAAGGATCGAGATGACTGCGACGCTAAACGACCGACGCGGTACGCCGCGCTTTCGCGTGCAATTTCGGAGCACCTTTTCTGGACCGACCATGCTTGAGGGAGCCGGGGCGGTCCTGGATTTGTCCCTCGGAGGTTGTCGCATCGAGACCACGACGAGCGTGCCTCCCTCCGTATCCACGGAACTCCGGATCCATGCTCCGGATTTGAATCGGCCGCTCATGATTGATGGAGTGACCATGCAATGGGTGAATGGACGGACGTGCGGGCTCGGCTTCTTGCACATCCGCGAGACAGAACGGGAACGCTTACGTCAGGTAATTGAACGATTAGCAGATGATGAAGAGGGGTGATTAGCCTTCTTTCCGAGCATGCTCATGGCGTGCAAACGCAGATGTAGGCTTCCCTTGCACTTCTGGTTGCTGTGAGGCATCGGGTAACTGAAACACCTGATTACGGCGCGCTTGGACGGTCGGCTGTAGCTTCAGAAAGCTCACCCCAAATCGGATCGTCCTCGACCCCATCGCACGACCGTCTGCTCAGTCGCCACGGGGTTCCGTCTGGTCAGGACGCCAGATCTCCAGCCGCAGACGCGTGCCGCACGCGAAAGAGGCATGGCCACCGGCGTGACGATAGGCTACTCGACGATGGATGAAGACACGCGTACGTATTCGTTTGGACATTCGTTCATCCTTTCGATAAGGAACCGTCCACCATGCGGTAGCTGTGCAACCCGCCTCAAATCCCGTTGCCGTTAGCATAACCTGAGAGACCGTCGGCACGAGAGTCCGTGCCTAAAGCCGGGATGAGAAGGGCGATCAGGAGTAGTCGGTGCGATCGTGCTAAAAGATAGCCATCTCGTCCCGAGCCGAAGATTACGGCAGTAACAAATCTGTTGAGCGAACCCTTGTCTGTGTACCACAAGGGCAAGGATCTTGAGGTCGACCCGAACAAAGAGCATGTCTATAGTTTTTGGTGACTGCGGAGGAGGTGGAAGAATGGGCAAGCCGGCCTGTGCGCATCGTTGGCAGTTTGGGGCCGACGATGGATGATAGGGCAGGGGCCGCTCAAGCCGCCAATATGAAACCATGTCGTCAGTGCAAGCAAGCAGCCGAGTGGCAGTATAAGACGGCTGGGGCGTTCTGGCCTGTGGCGATTGGTTTTCTGGACTGTGTGTGAAGGGGAACCGCTCCAATGTTCGAGTTGGTTTTCTTAAAAACCGCTGCAAGATCCTACAGAGCTAGTGCCTTCTCAATGCGGCGGGCCATTCCTCAATGACTTTTGTAACCTTCGACCCATTCTGCCCATTGCGTGCGGGGCTATACTCTGAGCGGGACAATGGGTTCTGTTAATTCTTCGAAACGAGTCTTCCATTCTAGCAGCGGTCTGATCAGGCCAGGTATATGTCCGCCAATGTTTCCACGCGCGGAATTGTCTTCTTGACTTTCCACCACTTGGAACATCACCGCTTCATGTTCTTCAATATCCACCTCTCTCGTTCGCAGAGTCCTGCAAAACGCGCTGATGAAATACGTTCCTTCCGTGAGCAAGTGCCCCGGCACTATGCCCTGGCTGGTATATTTTCCAATCTTTCGGGGACAATCTCTCCAAGATATATTGACTTCATACGATAAGAAAAGCAGGTCGCCCTCTTCATTAACCAATCCGAAATGGGGGGCCAGAATCAGACCAGCTTGAAGCACCTCGTACTCCAATTCCACACAGAACGCTTTATTAATATCGATGACATTGGTCATCGCCATATGGTCATTGCGGAGTCGGACGGCACGGATGCGTACGGCATCATTTCCTGGCGCGCTCTCCCGGTCATGCCATTCTTTTACGGAGGAAGCAATATTTCCGGCATGTAAATATGTGCTCACCACCTCTCCTGTCGGCCCATCGGCAATCAACCGACCCTTATCCAAGAGGATGGCTCTGTGACAGAGTCTCGTGATCGTGGGAAGATTATGGGAGACAACCAGTACAGTCCTTCCTTGCTCCCCCATTTCCTGCATCTTGCTCAAGCATTTTCTTTGAAACTCCCCGTCACCGACCGCGAGGACTTCATCAACAATTAACACTTCAGACTCCAAATATGCACCGACGGCGAAGGCGAGTCTGACATACATACCACTTGAATAACGTTTAACCGGCGTATCGATAAACTTCTCGATTCCCGAGAACGCCACTATCTCATCAAAACGCGCAGCAATCTCTTGTTTTTTCATCCCCAGGATGATGCCGCTCAAGTAGACGTTATCCCTACCTGTCAGTTCAGGATGGAAGCCGGTGCCTACTTCAAGCAGTGTCCCGACCCGCCCATAGATTTCAGCTCGCCCGCTCGTTGGCTCCGTGATCCGGGACAGGATTTTCAAAAGCGTGCTTTTCCCGGCTCCATTCCTTCCGATGATTCCCACGACCTCGCCCCGTTCGATCTCGAAGGAGGCGTCCTGTAGGGACCAAATCTCTTCTTGTCTCGTCCCCGTCTGGTTTTCCCAAATATTTTTGAAAGTATAAGAAATCCTTTCGGACAGCGTTTGATTGCCTCGTTGTCCCACCGTAATGGTATATTTTTTAGACAGCCCCTCCGCTCTCAACGCGATCCTATCGTGTGCCTTTGACTTCATTGTTTTAAAAGCACCGTTAGGATTTCCGCAGACTGTTCATACCGCTCAGGTGGTTCCAAATCCTTTCTCGAATGGCTTTGGGAAGCATGCGGCGAGCCACCGGACTTGCTGCCTCAATCATCCGGCAGACCAGACGTGCCTTGTAGCGAGCCATCTGCTTCCCTACCATTGTGAGCCGAGGATACCGATAGGGGCGCAGTGCTTCGTTCAAGGCCTTCCAGACACGTGCATCACGGACATGATGGTGACGACAATAGTCTTCTGTCCAATATAAGAATATGCCTCGCGCGTCATTGGCTTCGTTCTGTTTCACAGCTTGAGCACAACTCGATCCGGCGTGTTTTCGATACTTATACCACACCTGATTCGCTGCATAGACGGGGAATCGTAAGCAGAACTTGACCCTGAGCACCTGGTCCTCGTACATGCCCCTAAACTTGTCTTCGAACCCACCTACTTCTCGAACCAGTGACGTACGGAACAGATTGCCCGAGGGCGTGGCCCCCTCGTTACGAAGAAAACTCGTTACTACAGTGGGTGGCTGGATCGTGGTATTAGGTTCCTGGTCAAGATTCTGGATGAAATCTCGGTATGGCTCGGGAGGGTCTTTCTTCCATTCGAACCACCACTGCATGGGTCCATAAACCATCCCCACTTCCGGATGAGCCTCCATTAGTGCCACCTGTTCGCTCAGGGCAGTGCGAGTTAAGACATCATCCCCGTCCAAAAACAGAACATACTCGCCTTGCGCATGCTTGAGTCCCACATTGCGCGATATGCTCATCCCCCGGTTGGTATGCCCTTCGTGCTCGAGAAAGCGGATTTTTTGTGGCAGCCGCCGTGCCGCGACTTTTGCAATCTTCGTGCTGCCGTCCGTAGAACCGTCATCCACGAGCAGCAACTCCCATGCTCCAAACGTCTGGGACAAGACACTGTCCACCGCTTCTTCAAGGAACGGCGCTTCGTCCAAAAAGATCAGGACGATCGAGACACGAGGTCGCTGGTGGCTGGCCTCTCGGCCCATTGATGAATCCATCATGTCTGTTAGAGTGGCCTCGGTTGTTTGGACAGAAGCTCCGGCTTCATAAATGTGGCCCTTGCGATTGTTTGCCTGCGCTGTTTGGGGCAATGCGGGCAGGCTATCGAAGTAGAACTCATCCGGCATTTTGTCGTCAAGTGATGAATGCGGCCGGTTGTGATGGTAGAGCGTGAAGTACCGCTCCATCTCCTTGCCTCGTTCACCCTGTCGCAGGCGGTAGTTCGGAACGGTCTGGCTGTGCGTTCAATTCGAGCTCCAGAATTGTCGTCCTTGCTAAGCCTCATGGCAACGGTTCGACAGGCAACGAGCAACCTTCAATTCACAAGGCCCTACAGAAACGCCTTATACAACTCGGCATACCGTTGTGCCTGAAGCGTGAGAGAGTACTCAGCGAGAGCAACCCGCCGACAGTGCGCAGACATTTTCTTAAGCAAGGCAGGCGCATTCAGCAACTTCATAATGGCGGCTGCGAGGGCGTAGACATCGAAGGCCGGCACCAACTGCCCGGTTAATCCAGGACGGACCATGTCTGGAGTCCCACCCGAATCAAAACTGACCACCGGCACTCCGCAGGCCATGGCCTCCAGAATAGTGTTCGCTAAATTGTCCTGTAACGAAGGGAGGACAAGCAGGTCCGCCGCACTGTACGCGGTAGACAGCAATCGATCCTCATGGATGGAGTCAAGATGGAGCCATGGCACGTGGCCATCTGCTTGAGGAGGTTTCTTACCCAAAGAGACAAGCAACAGCTTTTCTGTGCTCTTTGCACAATGCGGAAGAGCCTCCAGCAAAACGGAAAATCCCTTTCGACGATTGTCGACAACATCGGCCAGAAACAACACGACCCGGGCATCCTGTGGAATCCCCAGCAAGTCTCTCGAATAGGCCTTATCGCGCGGGGCAAACACGTCAAGGTCCAGTCCATAGGGAATCACCTCGACCTTGACTCCCGACAGCAGTGTGCTTTTCCCGGCTTCTTCCGCAAGCCACCGGCTTGGCGTGACAACCCGGAGATGTCCTGTTTTCGCTGCCAAGATCGCCTGTTTCTTGCGTTCCCATATCGCTCGAGACAAATCCCGCTCGCTGGTTGAACCGAGTTGTGGGCATAGCCCGCAAGATCTTGTAAAACGACCACACCCATCGTCGTAGTGACACCCTCCAGTGAACGCATTCATATCGTGCAAGGTCCACACAACCGGGGTCCGCGGAGTCATCAGCGGGAAAAACGAGGCGTAGTCCAGCATCCCCGCCACCCAATGCAGATTGACCACATCGCACCGCGGTATCTGAGCCACCATCGTTCTTTGGAACCGAGACCGATCATCACTAAATATCTCATACCCTAGAGGGCGCGAGGTACGGTATTGAGAAAAGTCTCGAGCGATGACCTCTCCGCGTATGCGGCTTCTCGCACGCGCCACAAGCCCGTGCGGAGGCTCAAAACGGACGATCGTCTGGTCAGGACAAGTTTTCTCCATCACAAACATCGTCGAAGACCATCCGATCCGCTGGAGACCTTGGTGGAGACGATAGGTGGAGCGAGCCGCTCCCCCTTTAACATCTATCGTACTGAGATGAACGACTTTCATGTATTCTCCGGCAACGCCATTACGACTCGAATGCGGATCTCAGCATCGGATAAGAACATCGGATTAATTAGGCCAGTCAGAAGGTTCGGCACTTGATGGCCTTCGGTCGGATAGGGCTTGCCATTAAAGAAATTGAACATCTGCCCGTTGGTTGGGCTCTTTCCGGAGTTTGATGAACCAGTTTGCTCAAACGCGAGAGCGACCATCATTTGGCCTGATCGAACAGCCTCAATTGATATTTCTATGCGCGGGTCAGCTAAGTCGGCATGGACCGATTTCGTTTCTTCCTGAGCCGGCCTGAACCGGTGATACCCCTCGAATAGCACGATGCTCACACAGGCGCCGATGAGAATGTAGGGAGCCGATAGCGCGGATACCTTGCTCCTCATGATTCCCCCCTCAAGCTGTAGATACGCTGCCGTGCATGTCGACGGACACGATCGGAAATGGTATTTATGCCAAGGATACCCCGGGCGCAAGGACCCGGAAAGACGGCGTACAATTCAGAAGAATCTAAAAGACAGAAGGCGGGTCAGTCTGCGATGGGCTTGACGTGTACTGATGATGCGCTCGATTGGACATGGTGCAATCTCGATCTAAATTTTAATTCCTGACCTCGCCCAATTGAAGAAGAATTCCTTGAACAAGAAATCTTCACTTGTGTTGTATATATAAGGTTCGCCGGGACCGAGCAACTATGGAAATCCCTAGTTAACCCCTCAGCAGTGCTATCTCGTGCCTTGTCTGTATGGGAGCCGTGCGCACCATCGGTGACAGTCAGCCTGACAGGTGGCACGAATCGCAACCAGGATTCGTCAAGTAGCGCTCGTGCTGGTGGTATCAGAAGAATGCCGCAGGAGGAAAAGGAGCCGTTGAGTCAACCGGGAATGGTTGAGTTTGAATAGGAGGTAATGTCATGTCACTTATGTGGGCTCGCCAACATTTTCAACACGCGAAAGATCTCATGCCCGTCGATTCCCCATCTTGGCATCTGGCTGAAGGGCTCAAGCAACTGACTGAATCCCTGGATGTTCGGCTGCGTGAGCTGGAGCGCCACATGCGTTCAAAATCCGACCGGTGAGTCCTTCCGAGGCACAGTCTGGCCATTGGGAACAGGGTCACGTCTCAAAGGGCGTCTAACAAGTCCTCCGGCAAAGGTGAGAACATAATCAGAAGGCAATGGTCGGAGCTGATGATGCAACATCTGTTGATCCTATTCTTGCTCGTATGTCTCGATGGGCCGTAACAATACACGCAGTCAACGCCTGACGAGCGTGAATCACTGAAGGGGCTTCCCGCGAGCAAGATCGACAAGATGTATGGCATCCGGTAGGATCGGACGGTTCAAGGCTGGATGAGAGACGTCAACGAAGCACGTTTGATTTTCATCTCGGGGTCATCTTAGATGTGAATAGGCAAGATGCAACGAACGAGCTGATGATGAATGCGTGGATTCCTTCAATATTCTTTTACACTCTGAGTCTCTGGCCGCTATGCAGTCATCAGATGAGCCACAATCCGACGGAGCCAGAACATCAAGATCGCAGAGACAACTATCGCAATCCTTCACTTCTTCAGCGATCACCAGCGAGAGAAATGCCTCATCGGGTCAAGAAGGGCTCGGACCAGCCGGTCAGTCCATCCCAGGGGAAGATCCTGCTTCGCTGCGGTTCTCCTTTGGGTTGCCGAATTGCCATTGACGGTGAACCGTTCATCACACTTAACCCGCAAACTAGCAAGAAAGTGCTCCTCGAATATGGCGAACACCTCATCGAGACGGAGTCCGGAAGTCCCGGCCTGGGGGGCGTTGCATCCCTTTCCTATGTCATTAATACGCCTCAACAGCGAGTTGTAGAGGTGTCGCCGCAATCTCCGACCTGGCACCAAATATCTCAGGCGCTGGTGAGCAAGACCGTGCTGACGCACACGAAAGCCGGCGTCCGGGGATTTGACCCTGGCAAAAATGAATGGGTAACTCTCAACCCTGGCCAAAATGTCACCACGATTCCCGAAGTATGTTCTGGCTTCCTCCATAGGTTTCTCCTCGTTGAGATTGAAAATAGCCTTGTTGTTTTTCTTTTACCGGAAGGGATCGATGCCAGCATGTTGGATGGCCGGAAACTCGACATCCTCCCCAAAGACTGTAAAGAGGGGAAGCAGATTCTACACCACGAGGCGCTCGAAGATGCCTCCCGTGAAGGCTGGCTGACATTTCGAACGGAAAGGCTGACCAGTATTTCTGATAAGAACGGTGCCTTGGTTGACACAGCGACTCATTCCTATCCAACAGATTTCTTTTCACGAGCATCCAGCTATATACAAATACGTGGTGGCCGAACAATTGAGCTTGGAAAGGTCGAGGACTGTCCCATAGGCGGTACGCTCGTGCCAATTATGGTTGCAGAAGTGACTGCGTATATTCCGGCTGCATCCATGGATGTGTACATTGATAATGAGAAGCTCGACGATTTCGACGGCGGGACTCAAGTAATGCTCTGTCGGTAGAAGCGGGACAAGACACGTCTGATCCGTCGTGGCCAGTTGTGCAAGCTTGAGTGGACGTTTTCTCTATTCATGTCTTCCGTGAGCTTCAGGGCGATCCATCCAATCGAATGTTGCGTCCCTCCTGGCCACTCCAGCCGTGTAACCTTTTTGCTGGTCACAACGACTAGAAGAACAGAGCGACTGGTCTTTCCTGAGAGGAAATGGCAACAGATTGTTCTCCTAATTGGGTGAAACTGCCACCTTGCAAGACGCCAATGTGAATCAGAGGTCTATTCTTATCATTGACGACGACGAGCAGATCCGTGCATTTCTTCGGAAGGTGCTGGAAGAGGCTGAGTACCTGGTCGCCGAGGCACCCAATGGTCAGGAAGGGATTCGGCAGTTCCGCCAGACTCCTACGCTCTCGTGATCACGGACGTATTCATGCCTGGTTAGGATGGTCTGGAGGTCACGATGTCCTTGCGTCGTGAGTCGCCCACGGTAAGGATCATTGTCCTCAGCGGCGGCTTAGGACAGCGTGACTTTCTTCATGCAGCGACACTTCTGGGAGCGCATCGAACGATGAAGAAGCCCGTCACGATCGCGGGATTGCTCCAAGCCGTGCAGCAAGAGTTACGGTGCGGATCGACTTGTCTTCCAGAAGGCGAGGTGGAGGAGTGATCTGGAGGATCGAGAAGCCGACGCCGTCGGGCTGGTATCGGTTTCGTACGAGCGAACATGATCATGTCCAGGCCAGAGTGTTCGAGTTTGGAGGCCATCATATGGATGCGGTTTGGGCTGATGGGAGATCTGAATACGTCATCGAAATGCCGGGCTATTGGGCCGGACCGCTGGAGGGATGATGCCTTCTCGTGCGAGGCTCGTGAAAATCGTGATAGGCGGTCTTGTGATTGTGCTGGCCTATTATGTCATCACCCGCGTGGCCTTGTCTGTCCTCCTCCCTCGCTAGCGGCACCATTCATTCCACCTCTTCAGGATCCGCGCATTCCCACACCAGGATAGTCGCCCTCAATCGTCCACGGGCAGAATCAACAGGTTCAAACCATCTAAGCCGTAGCCGGCTCACCTGAAAATATTCCTTATATGGAATGTTTAGAGAGGAGCCAGGACGAAGCGAAGAAGCCCAGAGATGTCTTGGGTTTCGGTGGAGGACATGACCCGATTTGTTTGCCGGTTATATCCCCCCTCCAGGGACATCAGCGTCGTCCATCCTCGTGATTGTTGAATATCCCACGCGAGAATGCCTTTCCCGCCGATCGTCTCCAGGTCGATGAGTCGATCGCTCGATCGTATGCCGGAATAGTTTCCCATGGCGCTGATGAGGAGCCGCTGACTCTGCTTGTAGTTCATGGCGAGAGAGGCTGAGGGCGAATCGATCCGGACGCCGGACCAGTCTTGCTGTTCCGTCCGATAGCCGAGCGTGGGTGCAATAGTCAGGGTATTCAGCGGACGAAGCGAGGCTGTGACCGTCTGCATATTAACGCGATCGTCCGATTCATTGCGAAGGAGATCGGTTCCGAGGATGTAACTGGAGGTCAATCCGGCACTCCACGCGGCGCCGCTATACCCGAGGGCGGCTTCGAGTGTGTGATTGTTCATTTTCTGTGGGGCAATGCCGGTCGGATCCAGCGTGCTATTCAGAGCATTCTGCGAATAGGTCAAGGCGAGGTTGGGCCAGAACGCCTTGTTCCAGGAGAGGCCGACTCGGCCATAATGCTGTTCCAATCGAGCACGCGTAGGATCCCCGTCCACGTTATTCCATTGTTGGCCAACGGCACTGCGCAAGGTGGTCATCCCGTTCTTCCACTCTCCCCACACTTCTCTTAGAGCCTGGTCTGGTCCATTGTAGAAAGCCTGTCCCGCCGTCCGGTAGGTCATGCCATAGCGGGCCGGGCCCGAGGAGGTAGTCAGGCCGAGTCGCATCATGCGGCTAGCCGGATCCTCTTGAGTGTCGCCGGGAATGCTGTGCCCCCCCTGGTTGTTCGCCACCTCGGTCTCTGTCGCGAAGGCTCCTTTGAGCCAGGTCGTTGAGGCGAGCACACCCTGGGTTCGTGGCCGCTCGGTATCAAGTGAAAGGTCACGCACATTCGCCGGGGCGACGGGGGGCATATAGGAGGTCGGTGTGACATTCGTTTGATACACCGGAGTCTCCGCTGATTGTGCAGGGGTTTGCAGCCCTTGTGAGGAGAACCAGGAAGACCACCGTGGAGGGACTTGAGCCGGTTGTTCCCCGCTGCTCCAGCTAGGACCGGCAAGCAAGCTAATGAGGAGCACGATGCTAAATTTCAGGAAGGGAGGTATGGTTCGCATTATTCCGAAATCACCAAAGCACGCTGGAGAAGTTTCAAAGATAATAATATGCATCCCGGTCCAATGCAATTGTCGGCCATAAAAAGGAGATAACCACTTGTAAGGTCTTCGAAAACATTCTGAGACTCTTTGAATGCTTGAGCGCAGGCCAATAGTCATCTTCTTAGAAGACGGCGACATCCTTATCACTCGTTCAATCGATCGTGGGAGAAGAGCTAGGTATCTGTAGGTGGAAATCATTTTTGCGAGCGATATGCGCTGACAGACAAGGCGTCTTCTATTTGTACAGGTTTGTTTGGGAAGTGTCCTACTCTCCCGGTCCTAGGGCAACCCCCAGTTACAGCACTAGAGTTACTAATGCAACTATTTTAATCATCGATCATTGGAAGTAAGAGGCGTGTCTAATGTTTTCTCAACCTTTGACCCCTAATAATGGGCCGGCTTATCCTTTGCCGAGCCGCTCTCAGTTATCACAAGATGACCCGCCGTCAAAAATTCGGGTCCTCTTAGTAGACGATCATACGATGCTTCGACAGGCCTTGCGGAGTATTGTGGATGGGTGCGCCAATATGGAAGTGGTCGGGGAAGCGACCAACGGTCTGGAGGCGATTGAAACGGTGACCAGAGTGAGGCCCGATGTCGTCGTTATGGATGTGAATATGCCCAAGATGAACGGCGTTGAGGCTACCAAGCACATTAAGAAGATGTTTCCACAGACGTCTGTCATCGGGCTCTCTGTCCAGGACGAGATGGAAATCAGGAGGAAGATGCAAGCTGCCGGGATCTGCTCGTATCTGACGAAAGAGTCTGCGGTCGGAGAATTGTGTTGCGCCATTGAGCATGCCGTCTTGCAAAGACTTTGAATGCCTGTCGCGCTGACGCAGCGTCCTATTTGCCAGGTTTCAATAACGTGTCCTGGATGATTTATCCCGCTCAAGGCAGGATTCTGACAATCATCTGCCCTGGCTTCGCTCCAGGAATCAATTTCAGCATTCCGCCTTTTTCCTAATTTTCCATTTGTAACTGTTCAGACTGTTCGCCTGGCAGCAGATCGCGATGCCTAGCGGCTACTTTAGTGTCATCGTAGACCCCGACTGAGTTGCATCGGTACCCTTTCTCCCTCGCCGCATCCAAGGCCCTGTTAGCAGATAAGGGGATTCTCCAGCATCTGCGTTATGGCCCCAGGTTGCCTCTTCAATTTCATCTGCTCGCATCATGCGGATATTGAGAACAGTTCCCACGGTGTTCGAAGCTTTTCCGGGATGGCTGCATCGGATCCGCTAAGAAAAATAGCCAACCTGTCCACCTGGTCCGCCGGGGTCGCGCATGGACGTCTCTTTGTTTTTGAGAATCTGGCCACCCGGTTAGCCGTACGAGTGATTCCTCACAGTGACGTTTGCCTGACGTGGCTGTACGACAAAACCTTCCAGCTGTACGCTCCCTGCCTACAGACAAACGTCCTGACTTTGATATCCTTCCAACTTCCTGCTATTGCTCATTTTGAGCTCTCGGAGGAGACGACACGGCGTAGAAGCCGCTCATTCAGGGAGATCACTCCTGGCGGCTATGTTCGGTAGAAAGAGCTTCACCATATTATTTCCAGGGAGGTACCGTGACCACGATTCTCGTGATTGATGATGAACCGGGTATTCGTGAGCTCCTTAACACGCTCCTCCGGCAGCACGGCTATGATGTGGTTGTAGCGGAGAACGGCCAGGATGGTCTGGAGCTCTTTCGTCGGGAATCCCCCGATGTTCTTGTGCTCGATCTGAACATGCCTGGGATGGATGGTCTCACGGTTCTGCAACTGGTCCGTAGTATGAGTCCCTTGCAGCCAGTGGTCATTTTGACCGGAGCCGGTACTGCTGAGATGGAGCAACAGGTTCGTGCGCTTGGGGTGACGGAGTACCTTGAAAAAGAGTTTTCGCTGCATCTTCTGGATGACTCTTTAAAGCGCCTCCTCATCCCTACGGATCCCTCGAGGTAGCAGATGCGAAGATCGAATTTCTGGCGGGGGAGGTGGGGGAATGATGTGGGCAACTGCGAAGCCGATGGTACCGGGGTGGTACTGGTATCGAGCGAGCGAAGATGACGCAGATCCCGCGATGGCCTATGTCTATGAGTTCTGGGGCCATATGAATGCGGTCTGGTCAAACGGTAAGTCGGTGCATGTCGTCGAATTGCCGGGTCAATGGGCCGGGCCTCTAACTCCCCCGGAGAGGTGACGCGCTTGTCGAAGGGAAGGTAGCGGACCGGGTTTTGAGTTCAGTCGGATTCTTGACTGAGTGATTACTTCTTTCCACATGCCGTTCTCCGCAAAACTTGAGGAATGCATGTGAGTTGAGAGCCTCCACCTTCCCCATATGTTCCGAGTCCCACGATCCCAAAAACAGCTGATGGCGCACTGCTGTGTCATTATTCACCTTGCTCCTTGCGAGACACAAAGGAGTCGCCCTTCGCGGTCTCAACGTCCACCGAGCCCTACATCACCACTAGGTCCCTTCTCGCTGGATGGTGCCCAGTGCCCAGGTCCGTATAATAATATTCGCGCCCGGTTATACAAGTAAATCCAGCCATCAGTGAAATAGATGAGAGGGATGCGTACAATAGTAACAAGCAACGAGGCATAGGCAAAATCATAGTTGAGTCGACTTTTTGTTTCTATGCGGATGGCGGTCCTGTTTTTCTTCTGAAGCCCACGACTTTCACAACCTTCCGCGAGCAGGCCTGAGGATCCGTTTCCCGTATTTGTATTTCAGTTGATGAGGTGGTGAGACTGACTACGATTTCGGACAAGCTGTCTTGAAACAGACAACCTGTCGTGGCTGAAACGTTTTATAAAACAGTAACTTTGGTTTTCTGTAGTGAATTCTCGGACAAGACGCGCCTTGGTCGCACAATTATCCCATTCATGAATGCTACATATCTATTTGAAGGACAAGCCTTAAAATCATTGTGAGCCAGATGGTATTCCCTTTGCTCAACTTATGTGAATGCCCATTTCATTGATTAGTTAATCCCGGCTGCATGTGAAGTTCCCTGCCATTTTCAACAGATGAGGGATCATCAATAAAAGTAGATGAGATAAACCCGAAAGGAGGTTCATCAAGAAATGCCGGAGGGTCATGATGAAATGTCAAAGAGTTTTTATAGCCGCGGTATTTCTGAGTGTCGGAATGCTTGGTCCCACCTGAAAATGCGGACGACCGAGGCGAAGCAGGAATTCATCTTGAACACGACGCAATATCAAGTGTCTCCCTCGCAAGAAACGTCAAAAGATCGGTCTCCTGAAGTGGGAAAGCTGATTGAAGACCTGCAGGCGAGCCTGCAGGTGGAAGGGGAGAACCGGAATTCTGACGGATCGTTGGTCAAAATCGAGATCGTCATGCGAGACCGAGGTTATGACGTCAAAGGCAATACGCACCCTGACTCGCCGACAGCCATTGTGCTTCGCAACCAAGATTCGGAAACCTATGGGTTTAGCTCCCTGCTTTTCAAGGAGGTGGCCATTCGGAAAGAAGGTGATGCGATAGAGGTCAAAAAACATGGAGTGTGGTCCTACCATGTAGCTCCAGGGAAGACGGCCATACTCTTCTTCACACAGGCTTCATATGTAGATCCCTCGACGGGGATTCGGGAGACCACGCAATACCCGTTCCTGTGTGACCTCCATACCAATATTAAGGGAGAGCTGCTGGTTGTGGAAACAAGAGGAGAAATGGGGGGCGGTTAACTTCGCTCACATCGAGTACAGGCTTGCAATGTGGATTTACTCCGGGAACTATGTCGGGAGCAGCGGTATAGGTTGGATGGAACAATTCTTATTGGCAACTATTGCAACAGTACGGATTTAAGAGGAGGTGTATATGAGAGGACGCTACCTCACAAGAGCCAGTGTCATCATCAGTTTGGCTTGCATGGCGCCCGTCGTGGGATATGGGCACGAGGTATTGGCTGGTCCTCTACCAGCGAATCCTTCTCATCCTCAAGAGGCTGAGAGTTCGCAAATCGTGGAAGGCTCAAAAGTCACTCTTCAGTATGTGGCCAGCGTTCCCGGCTCGACTGAAATCGACTATGGAAACGTCAGCGAGTTTATTCAGGGGCAGCACGAGATCTTCCCGGCATTGGAGCAAAAGGTCATTGGGATGAAAACCGGCGAGGAGAAGAAAGTTGAACTAAGTCCGGCCGAAGGCTTTGGGGCTCATGACGATCGGAAAAAGATGAATATCCCTAAAACATTATTGCCGTTTGGAGCGAAAGAAGGAGATGTCTTGCGGAATGATGCAGGGGATCTCGCCACGGTGGCGGAAGTATCGGACGAAACGGCAGTGTTGGATTACAACCATCCCCTAGCGGGAAAGCCGCTCGTCGTGCAGCTAAAGATCCTTAAGGTCGAAAAGCCCTGATCAATGCGTTATTAACAATGGAGCGGAATAATTCACGACCTATTCCCTCCTGGCATTGGATGGGTTCGAAGAGCCTCTGACCAACCTTTTCTCTCGCCTGTCATGGTCTGTGGCGGCGCTGAGACATTTGGAGGAGGACACGACAATGGAAATGACATGGGAAAACCTTATGAAATTGTTTACGTGGGCTGCCAAACAGGGATCTGATCCTCCATTAGCAGATAGAGCCGGTGAAGCGATGGTGATTGATGGTCGAATCACGAGGGAGGATTTTGAGCGTTTTATGGCCACTCATGCTCCGCCGGAGGGATGATGCCATCTCGTGTTTTGCTGGTGAAGTGTGGGGTTGTTCTTATCCTCGTCGTGCTGGCCTATTACTTCGTCACGCGGGTCGTGTTGGTGTCGGTCATTCTTCATCACTAATGAGTTTTATCAGTGCACAAGAATTCCAAGCGCAGGAACCCGCTTGCAGTCCGGCATTCCGTTTCATTTGTGGATTACTCATCATCCACATCCTTCCCCCGGCATGTCGATATGCCAACGGTCGTGCGCTACGACACTCGCTTTCCTCCAGTCGGTGGCAGGATCAAAGGTTTCTTTCGAAGCATCAATTGTCCTACACCGCTAGGCATCTGCATATAGGCTTCATGCATAGTTGCCAGCTAGGGTGCCTTCCAGCCCTGGTTGCAATTGCAACGCGGTCCATCTTGCGAGTGTGCCTCTCATATAATTTCTGACTCATACTAGTATATCCACTAGGTCCGCCTCACCCACATTTCTGTGCATTATGGGAGCGATATAGGATTGATGGCGGAGGGTTTACGCTATGATGTCCATCAATGCGTCGGCTGAAGAGGCCGTAATCGAAACGCTACAGAGAAACGGTCCTGCTCTCTGGACGATCTCGTCGGGCAACTTCCGGTTTTAGCTGGAGCGAGGTGTTCCTCGCCATGGACCGGGTGTCAAGAGAAGGAATCGTCTTGTTTCGCCGCCTCACTTGCACGGCCTATTACATTGCACTTCCTTCATGGCACGCATCTTCCCTTTCACGATCTTGGGAGAAGGAGCCGCCAACATGAATACCCTTACCGCGCGGTTTTGCGTAGGATGCGGCCAGGTTCTTGATGAATTGTCGCTCCCCGACAGTCCTTCCTCCTGGATTACCGCCGCAGCCTATCGCGAGAAATATGGATTTCGGTTTACCGATCTTTCCCTGATCGGGGACGCGTGCCCGCCTTGCGCGCGGGTATTTGCGATCGGCCGCCACGAGCCGCTGCCGGAGACCGCGGGCCATCGCTGTCAGGATGAGCGCGTGTCAATTGTTCGGCCCGCAAAAAATCACTCATGACCGGGGCAAGGCACATTTCGGAATCCGCATGAAGGGTCGATACGGAACCTTTCGAGGGAGATTGCACTTCCGATTTGGCGGCGGCTGCCCCACACATCACGTTCATTTGCTATCTGCGACAGCGAAAGTCATAGATGTCCAGCGAAGAGGTGAGGAAAGGTTTTCGCTTCTGCGCCATGATAGGGGCGAATGTTCCTGAGTGCGTGCTCCAGCACCATAATGAGTTTCATCCCGGCCCTCGGGAGTCCCTGCCGCGCTATGGAACCCATGACCAAGGGATCTGGTTGCCAGAACGTGACTCGGAGAACGCGGCAAGTATGAGGCGAGATAATGGTGACCGAGTTGATAGATTTGATAGGGGGACCTGACACGTCCACTGATGCCAGGCTTGTTCCTTCGGTCACCGCCGACATGAGCATTGAAGTTGAAATGGATGACGTTACAGTCGCTCAGGGCCAGATTCATCAGCAGGCAACCCTGTCGTAGAGACACCATCTAGGAACAGTCCGAGCCTTCCACGCGAAGGTAACTCAGCCGGTTGCGCGTCTCTGCATTCCTGGCCATCAACCTTTTTTGGTCTCCTTGAAAGCCTGACTCCCAACTTTCAAAAACTTTATCGCCTTCTCAGGTCCTCCTAAGCCATTGATCTGGAATTTCTTCTTTCTTTGCTTGTTGTACGAGACAAAGAACTGCTCAACCTGATCGAGCAGAGTAGAAGAAATGTCCTTAAGCGATTTCAAATGTTCATGAGCATAGGAGTGAATTGCAACGCCCAAAAGACGGTCATTGCTCTTGGTGATACCATCCTCTGTTTGTTGGGCTCTAATTAATTCCGATTATGCGGACCTCAATGAGGCACCCGACGTGAGCGGGCGCATCAAGCAAAACCATAATATCCAATGGATCACCGTCCTCACCCAGCGTCGACGGTATAAATCCGAAATCAAATGGAAACATCATACCTTCGGGCAGCAGACCGCCGAGCATGAAAAGACGGGATTCGGGGTCATAGTCGAACTTATTGCGGCACCCCTTTGGTGTTTCGATGATGGCGCGGCAGACTCGTTTTTTCGTATCCAGGTTATGGGATATATGCGTGATGTCTTTCATTTTTGTTCCTTGAGCACTTTGTGGGATGCCACCAGGCTATCCAATCGATTTATCGGGGAGGAGGCGCCATGCTTGTGCCTGCATGATTCGTGAATGAGTCCGTGGCCAAACTGGCGGTGTGACCAGAGTGAGACAAAAGGGCGCATCGCTCTTCCCCGCCCATTCCCCCATATTTTTGTTAATTTATTGCAGACCGATTTGATCTGCCCTACTCGTAGAAACCCGAGAGAATTTCCCATGTCTTCCCAATGCCAGTTGTCAGGTGGTTAAAACTCTTCTCCTGTTTACACTTAGACGCCATGATGTGCGGAGAAAGGCACGCGGGGAAATGGTACACCTCCTAACATCGAAGGCCTGTATCTTCTAGCTGCTAGGGTCTACCCCAGTAGCCTGGTCACTGTACTCTGATACGGTAAATAACGGCCTAAGTGCGACTATTGTGAAGGTCCGATACCTCTTGGGCCGGGGCACCGCTTTGGTAAAGAGAGGTGGTGCCCGAGCGAATATGTACCGCGTTGAGTCGCACAACATATGGGTTATCGGTTCAAAGACCACGAAACCGTGACAGACGGCATCAAGCGGATCGCGCTTGAGCAGTTGGAGAAGGCTATAGAGCAAACAAAACCTGGGATCAGGAATCCAGAGGAAGCGATTCATGATGTGCGTGTGTCTTTCAAAAAGTTGCGGGCGCTGCTCCGGCTCGCGCGAGTGAAAAAAAACGATGACGCCTTCGCGCGCGAAAATGCCTGCTATCGGGATGCAGGGAGACGCCTGTCAGAGGTGCGAGACGCGACAGCGATGGTCTCGGCTTTTGATAAGTTGACCGAACGCTATGCCGAACAACTTGCGCGGGATGCATTCGCTGAACTGCGCAAGCCTTTCCTCAAGTCAAAAAGAAAGCAGCACTCCGATAAGAACGCGGCGCTCTCGGCCTTAGCGAGGATGCTCGAGTCGGCTCGATCGCGGGTGACCGACTGGCCTCTTGAAGACGATGGCTTTTCCGCGTTGCGCCAAGGATTGAAACGCACCTATAAACATGGACGTGCAGGCATGGCACAGGCGCTCGCGGAGCCAAAGGCGGAGAGCTTTCACGAATGGCGAAAGCGCGTAAAGGATCTTTGGTATCAGGTACGGCTGCTTAAACCCACCTGGCCGGCGATGCTGAAAGACCTGGCCGATCAACTGGAGAGATTGGGCGACTATCTGAGCGATGACCACGATCTCGCTATCCTGCGGCACATGGTGCTTCAACAGTCGCCCGGGGATCGGACGCAACTGGAGGCTTTGGTGGCGCTGATCGATCAGCGCCGCGGCGAACTCGAGGTTGAGGCCAAACGACTGGGTGAACGGATATATGGTGAAAACCCCAAGGCCTTTGTGAGCCGCTTCGAAGTGTACTGGCACGCGTGGTGTGCAGAGGCGAAAATCGATCCGATCGCGGTCCGCTAGCGGTTGCAGTTCCATGCAGGCATCGCATCCATGGCTAAGCACGGGCAGGAAATCGAGCGCAAATGGCTGGTCCGGGATCTGCCGATGCTCAGAGAGCTGAAGCGCGAGCAGATCATTCAAGGCTATCTCGCGATCGCATCCGACGGAACCGAGGTGAGGATCCGGCGCAAAGGCAATAAATATTTCGAGACCGTGAAGAGCCGTGGCGGTCTTATCCGTGACGAAATCGAAGTCGAAATTTCAGAAGACCAGTTCTGCATGTTATGGCCTGCAACTGAAGGGCGGCGACTTGAAAAGATTCGATATGCCTTGGAATGGAACGGCTACCAACTGGAAATCGATGTGTATCAAGGTTCGGTCGCCGGGCTGGTCATCGCTGAGCTTGAGTTCGCATCCTCCGAAGAGAGTAAGCGTTTTTCTCCGCCAGCCTGGTTGGGCAAGGAAGTTACCGGAGACAACCGTTACAAAAACAGCACCCTGGCCTTGAACGGAACCGGGGCATTACATATGGGAAAATCCTTCCCGTGACAGGCTCTTTCACCCTCTACACATGGGTAACCCGCCATGCTGTTCCCGTATCATATCGTATAAAGAGGGTATTTGAGACTCCTGGTTCTTTTGACCCTGCCTGCTCTTGTTCATAGTGGACGAGATTAAAGTCGAGTACAGGTGGTGTGATGACGCTGGACGCAGTACGGTAGAAATATGCTGATTCTCAACATGCTGCCCTTCTTCACTGGCCTGATCCTGAGCTGGGCATCTATTGGCTGCTCCAATGTAAACGTGGTTCGCTTGACGTCTGAGATATTTCCTCCCCGTTCTGTTGATGAAGTGGAGATCTTAAGCCAAGAGCCCACCACCGAACACCTACGGATCGCCGACCTGAGCGAGACATCCACTTCAGATGTGGGCAAACTCCAACGACATATCCTCAAAAAAGCCGCTGAATTAGGGGCGCAGGCGGTTATCTTCTCCACCCCGACCACGCGGACTGAAGACAGAGTTGCGTATCAACCGGTCTATAGTCCGTGGGGATATTATGCGCCGTATTATTATGGCCCTGGTCCCTACGGATATTGGGGACCATGGGGCTATGGCTACGGACCGTGGGGATCCGGCTGGGGCTATCGTAACTATATACCAGTACGCTATTCGGTTCGCGTAAACACTTTGAAAGGCATCGCGATCAGATACGCGGGGTCATAGCATGATTAGACATGTGAGACGGGAGGGATGATCGATGAAGGTGCAGAGGGTAATTTTGATCGGACTAGGTTTCTTGGTCGCCTTGGGTTGCAGTGGTCCGACCGTGGCGCCAGAGGGGCAACCGTCGGTCGACCCCGTGGTGGAGATGTTGCACCGAGGCATCCTCGAGCTGAATGGCAACATTGACGAACTCGATCAACATATCACGGAGCTTCAGACGATGCCCGCGGTGTCGGACCCCAGAATCCAAGAATTACGTGCGCTGGATCTCTTGGGTTGGCAGTTGCACCAGCAACAATGGCTTCTGCAGCGCGAACATCTCATGTTTGCCCTGAACCAGATTCAACGAGTCCGAGCGAAGCCGCACGAGAAACTGGGGATCCGGACCCAGTGGACCACGCGGCAGCAGCAGTTCGTCACAGTCTTGGACGATCTTCGGGCTCAACGGCTAACCATGGAACGAAAACGTTTGGAGGTGGAGTCCGACATACTGGAGCGGTACTTCAAGTGATCGGGTTTTGGTCGCCGCAGTTTCCGCACCATAAGTATGGGTCCGGCTCACCACTGTGCATGAAAATCTCGTCACGGTCTTGCTTGTCTCCGCCAGGAGCTCGGGTGCCCAAGCGTAAAGAACAACTCATGTTCAGGGAGATATCTTTCAAAAGGAGTGACCAATGGCTTCGCAATTCGAGAAGACCGGAGAAGTGAGTGTCTTTTGCGAGTGGGCCAATTATTCCGCTCGCAACTTTGGCAGTGCCACGGCGTTTGGGGCGGCGATAGGGATCGTAGTTGCGTGGGGCCTCACTGGTCCCTTGTTCAACTTTAGCGACACGTGGCAATTAGTTATCAATACAGGAACGACGATCATTACCTTCCTCATGGTGTTCTTGATCCAAAATACGCAGAACCGAGACAGTGCGGCCATTCAATTGAAGCTCGACGAGATCATCCGTTCCACGCATGGTGCGCACAATACCATGTTGGACCTCGAAGAATTGAGCACGAATGATTTAGATAAGATCCGGGCTCTCTACCAGCAGTTGGCGGAAAAGGCGCGGCGCGATAACACCGGAGGGATCGCCGATATTGGTACCCCGGAGGTGAAAACACACAGACCCTCGACTTAGGTTGAGTTTCTCTCACTCCCCCTGAGAAGCCGGGCTTGATAGGCTGTCGACGTCTGCAATCCCAGACCCGTAACGATTCACCAAAGAACCCCTCTTTGACTAGTTCTCCAGGATACAGCGTCGTGCGACAGTCTATCGGCAGTGGAGTTTTTATTGAAGCTGAAACACTATCATCCATAGTGGAATGACGATGTACTGGAGGTAATTTCGAACAGGTGTAGTTATAGCATCCATAATAACTCTGCAGCCTTCCTGATAGTAACGTACGAAAAAATGTCATGAAGGAACTACTGGTCGACACCCTAATGGCGTCCGGTCAGAGAAGTGCATAAGTAGGGATTCTCCTAGTACAGAAACAACCAATGCCCAGCCTAAGCTGTCATCCATAGTGGTCAACATTGATCGAAGCAAAGGAGAATCGTGATGGCTCGATACGGAACACAAGCGAAGAAGTCGGTGAAGCAAGCAATGCATAAACGGAAAAAGGGAACTCTGAAGAGTGGTAAAAGCAAAAAGCGAGTCACCCGCCGGAAACAAGCCATAGCGATCGGTCTCTCGGAAGCAAGAAAAAAGGGAGCGAAAGTTCCCCCCAAATAGACAAGGGAACGAAGTCGTTGCCAGGCAGATTCAGTTGTGAGCGCTTTTCATGAGGGCAATTTGATGCTCCTCGTGCAAGGCCCTGCCGGAAGCGATGGCGGGGTGGAGGCTCAGGAGGTAGGAGCCGTTAACAGGACATCCCAGTGGCTTGGCAGGGATAAACCTTACGCATGAGTAGTTCGGGAGATCGCACGATGCGGTGGCGTGCATTGGTGCTACTCTTGTTCCTGAATGGTTGTGTGGGCCACAGCCTCGAAGAGGTCCGCGCAACTGTGTCGCACCAGACGGGGACCTTTCCCGCGATCTATGAACAACTGGCCACCTGTGCGAAGCACCGCATTGAGACGGACACCTGGATCTTCGGCCGGCCCGTCGTGCAATCGACCTCGGACCCCTCCATTCCGCTCGTCAGCGTCTATGCGATCTATTCTCGTTCCACGCTTTTTGAACTGACGTTTCAACCAGCACCCTCCGCTATGACGCTCGTGAAATATCGACGCGGATATGATGGCCACGGCACGCGAGAGAAAACCTGGGCCATCATTGAAGGTTGCTCTCAAGAGGTACCCATCCCATCAAATCAGAGTTCTGACATCCCTCCACAATCTCTCATCGCTCCAACATCTACAATCACCGCTCACGAGCGATTCCGACCTGTCGATTCAGTGGGTCAATCACGATAATCTTCTGACTAGCTCGCGCTTTGAGGAACCGTTCATGCAGAAGTGAGCAAGTCTGGCGCGTGCCATGAGCGCCTCATCCCTTAGCAGCCGACCGACATGTAAGCATTTGCCTACAGACAAATTTTAGTACTTTGCTATTATTCCCATGCTCGGTCTAAGCAGCCCTGGCACCTTGCTCTTCCTGAAGTTGACTCGACAATGGGAACATTATGCGGTTAGTTATTTGACGGGCGACTATGACTGCATTGTTGGCGGTGAAGGCGTTGCCAAAACCACCATGATCCCTTCTCATTGGACCCACTTCCGACCCCAATCCGATGTAACACTGAGCTGGCTGCCGGGCCGAGTTCCCCTCGCGTCTCCCGACAATGCGGGCAGTTTCACCATTTTTATTCTGGAGGGCAGATGGCCAAGATTCTGGTGATTGATGACGAGCAGGGGATCCGGGATCTCCTCGACACACTACTCCGTCAGAAGGGACATGACGTGATACTCGCTGAGAGTGGCCAGAAGGGCTTCGACACCTTTCTTCGAGAACGCCCTGACGTGATTGTGCTTGACCTGAAGATGCCAGGGATGGATGGCTCGCGGTCTTGCAACAAGCAAGTCCGCAGCCTCAATCCCCTTCAGCCGGTAATCCTGGAACGGTACGACTCTGTCCAGTCAGGTACGAGTCTGAGCTGAACGCGAAGTCGCCGAGGAAACAGATGACTGTTTAGACTGAAGTTCGGAGGTCTGCAAAAAACTGGCGGCGATATCAGCTGAGAATTTACGATGGTCTAAGGCCTCTCTATTCCACCAATAGACCCGGCTTCCTCGAATAAAAAAATAACTTCCACAGCTACTCTGACGCCAAATTGCCGGGTGCAGGCTCACCGTTCCATTGGAATGATGAGTCAACTGCCAGCAGGGACAAGCATCAGGCAACAGATTAATGTGGATACTATCTCCACATCCGCAAGGGCACCGCATCGCGAGGGCCCAAAGACATGTTCCCTCCCCAAGTAAATACAGCTTTCCGGGGGCAAGGCGATTTGGGAGTTCATTGATTTGCACCCACACCAGTACTTTGTTGTTTGGAAACCAATGCCTCACAGTCCTCAAAAGTCGACGCCAACGCAATTTCTCAATCCTCCGTGAATCAGACTCTCTTCCCCCTTCCAATACAAGTCTTTCTTGCCGAGCAACGTTCGTTAGACTGCTCTCTTTCTTTCCCCGAATGACCTGAGTGAAACACTCCGGATATACGGTGTGATGAGAAAGATGAGAAATAGGACGGGGCTTGTCCCATGCGGATTCAATTCGAATGGTCACGAGAGTGAGGGAAGTAGATTCCTTTCTCTCTTTTCACAGGGGCGGATTTCTTGATTTATCTCAGCCGACACCCCATGTTTTACTGTTATCCACGAACAAGGTGAAGTGCCAATTCCATTGAATCGTACGGTAAAACCGATCATCCATCTCTAACACTAGGAATCGCCCTAGCCGTTCAAACGACGCATAAGGATTAATCTAGTTTAATGTAAAGTGTGCATTGATGACTGGTCACTCGGCAGGGGTCAGAAGACTGGGACAATAGTCCATGCAGTCGCATCGTTATACGTACGCGGCCGCAACCACGATTCCATATCACATCGTGTCTCTAAGTATCCCGGTGATGGTTTAAATCGTCAATGGTGTATTTCGCCATAACCGATTGTTCACAACATCGGCTCTCCGTTTGTTTGCTAGGGACATCCCGTAAACTGGGGCAATCACGAGCTGTTTGCACCATGAGCATAGAGGATCATAAACATTCGTGTGAAACGTGGGATGGTATTGTGCGGCCATAGTGTCTGAAAGGCTGGGGTAGACTCGTCAAGGAAATGCAACCGCCATCCTCCTGCTGTCAATATGTTTTCAGGGCCGGTCTTAGACGACAGAGGTTGTTGAAGCCATGGGGTTCGACGAGAGCAAAACTAATTTTAAAGCGCATGAAAAGTAATTACACTTAAGTAATTTATATTGCGCTCGTGCCCCGCTTAAATTGCGGACAGGTCGCGTAGTCAGGTGGATGCAGGAAACCCACTGAATTTATTCAAAACCCATCACAACGTGAGCCAGCCGAGGTCCTCTCAACAGAGTCACGAGCGAGTGAATCCGGTGTCCGTAAGAAGTGGAGACTCGAAGAGGGCTGGATTCTCTGTAGAAAATGGGTGGCTAGCAATGGTCAACCAACTGTCCGGAAATTAAGTGGGGTAGTGCACCAACCTGGCGAGGATAGACACCGATCGCTCCAGTGATGGGTGCCCTGCGAAGCTGAAGCGTCAGAAAACCAGAATGTCTCGGTTGTTAATTTCTTGATCGGAATATGGACGTTCTGTCTGGGAGGGGACAAGGTGTTCGCGATCCAGAAATGACGGTAGATCACAGACTTGAAGAGCATTCGATTCAACATCCGGACAAGCTGTTTCCATGTCGAGCTCAACCATCCGTTTTGGAATGAGGACATAATTTAATGAAAGAGGAGCCTTATCGCCGAGTTCGTGACCTATGGTCTGCGCTTTGCACTTAATATTTTCGACGGTGTCATCCCGGCTTTTATCTCAGAAGAAAGTCGGGACAATCTGTAAATATTTATGAAATATTTATGATTGAGACCATCGGCTACCTGCTAGCAGAGGTCAGGAAGATCACCATGAACATGAAACGTGTTCTGGAACCTGTCGATTTAATGGTGGCAGTGGGGATCGTGGCACTCGTAATCGCAGCGTTTCCCGTGTTTGTGTCCACGCAAGGCCACTTTCAAGTCGCCGCCTCTTCTGATGATGTTGCAAACCCTGAAGCGAGCGATCCGGTCCAACCGGCGCATGAACAAACCGTCGTCGTAATTTCTCTTCTGGAGAGAGAACATTCCGGAAAGATCAAAACAGCTGCCACGAAGCTCAATCAAGTGACCATGACAGCCCAGCAGATCAACAGTTCGACTCATGACCAAATCAATGAGCTTGCTGAACAGGCCGACAAGGTTCAAGTCGAAAACACGACATGCGCCGAGTTGGTAAAGGGCGTTCGATCGTTCAACTTCACCACACGAGCCATTAAGAATGACTCCCCGTCGGATCAACAACAGACAGAGTATGACCACCGAATGATCCATTCAGCTGCCAAATCGGGGAAGATTACAGAAGAACAATTTGAGCAGACAAAAAAAGAAAGCAACTTAGGAAGGGCCATTGTTGCGGAGACGCAAAGTCAGATGAATGCTACTCATCGGAATCAAGCGCAGGTGGGAGCCGCGATCGTTCAGGTGGCCTTGGTTCAGGACGAATACAAGAAGGTGGTCGAAATGGCACAAGAACAGTTGGAGCTGCTCGTATCCCACCGTGCGGGCTCAACCGTGAACAGCTCATGGCCCTACAGCGTTCAACGAGTGACCATGAACTGAAAGCCCATTTCTGGATTGAGAGGTGATCCATGAGTCTCAATATATGAGCGCGCACGGTCACTGCGATAGGGCTGTTCTGGCTTTCGCTGTGTCTCCAGGTGTCGGAGTTGGGCGAACCTGAGAAGGAAGCGCAGATCCAACCATTGCCCTTCAGCATGTCGTTGGGCGTACAGGCTGCAGAAGCGGCAGCCCCCTGGACAAGCGATACACGCCTAGCTGGAGATAGCTCAAGGTCGTCCGGTCTATGAGATTGATACGATGGGTCTTGACCGCAGTTTGAACAAAGTTCAAGTCGATGCGGATGAAGTGGCAGTTGTGATGGGCGAGGAACAAGAACGAACGGAAAAACAAGAAACGGTACACTCGCAACAAGGAGGTGCGATATGACGTTCAAATCTCTATTTTTTGGAGCCGTACTGCTGAGTTTTGGAACAGTTCCGTTCGCGCACGCAACTAATCCGAAATCTGATCAAGAACGATTCACCCAGCAGCTCGGCAGTGAAGTGGGTGTTCCTGAACCGGGCTCGGTATCCGATCAGGAAACGACGAAAAAACAAAGAAACCCGGCCAAGGATCAGGGGGCCGATCAAAACGCGCAAATCACCCTGGGAGGGGCCAAGTATTTCGTTTCCGGCAAGATTGGGCGGATTCAAGGCGACCAGTACTTCGTCCATGATGAAGAGTCCGGACACGAAGTGCGCCTACTGGTAAATAGCGATACGAATCTGATCTGCAGTGCCGTCGAGGCATCAGCAGGAGGGACATCCGTCTCCGAACTCGTCGCAGCCGACCGGCTATCTGCAAAACAGGATGCTCCCGACGCCAGTGATCGTCAACAAGAACAGGGACAAAAGAAGAATGAAACTGCCATGGGGTCGGGTTTCAGAATCGGAACCTGTTCCTTCAAGTCTGGTGACATGATCAAGGCCGAAGTGGATGACAAGGGCCGAGTCACGACTCTCCGATCCATGCCTAGTACCGGGCGCGCGGACCCTCAGACAGCACGCTCGTTTGGAGAAAGTGCTGGCACAGGGGAATTGGCGATCCCCGGCAAACAGGATAAAGCTGGACAGCTCGACATGACCAGTCCTCAGGGATATCCTCCGAAACAGTACGCGTTGCTCCCGGTTCCGCGCGGGAAATTCATAACCGAGAGCCAGCATGTCCTGCTCAACAGCTCAGTCTGCACTCCCGATGGGAAGATAGTGGGATCGCTGGAAACCTTGCTTATGGATTCCGAGACTGGACAAATCGAATACGCCGTCGTGTTGGTGAATGACACCAATCGGTTGGAAGTTGCGCCGTGGGCACGGTTTAACATTCAACGAGACAGGGATGAAATGAAACTGGTTCTGAACACCAACCAGTATCAGCTTTCCCCGGGTATCACTGAAACGGACATGACTGATCGATCTCCCGGTCTTGAGAAGTGGGTCAAAGACATGGAAAGCACAAAGGCCCCCGCCGACTTACGCGAGAACGAAGGCAGCATCAAAAAATCCGTCTCGAAGAACAAACCCTCTCCTGACTTGTGCGCGAGCAAAGATTGCCACGTGATCAGAGGGCGTGTCTTGAAGCTCGAAGGCGACTCCTTCATGGTAAAAGAGAACTCCGGCTCCAACAAGGAAGTGCGCATGGTCGTGGATCGGAAAACGCAGAAGGGGCAAGTGGGAACCGCTGGACGAGATGAAGAGTTCGCAGTCGGAGATGAGATTGAGGCCTATGTCACGTCTACGGGCCACGCTGAAACGATAAGCCTCATGCGCCCCGATTCAGCAGGTAGGCCAGAAGAAGCGGGAGGCTGAACCTATAGACTCCTGGAGCTTGTATGCATTCTACGGCCTAGCGAAACAGGTGACGAACGGAAAGCCCTGGACTGAAAGGAGGTTCACCGATGACCGAGACTGTATCAAAAGGTAAAGTGATCTCTCTCGAGTATACCCTCAAAATGGAAGATAACCATGTGGTCGACACCAACGTGGGAAAAGACCCAATAACCTACACGCAGGGTGCCAACCAGATAATTCCCGGCGTCGAGAGAGCGGTAGAGGGGTTGACGGTTGGGCAAGCCAAGCACGTGGTCGTGGCACCATCGGACGGCTACGGGGATAGAGATCCGAACGCATTCCATGAGGTACCCAAGGAGAAGGTTCCTAAAGACATCCGGGTCGGCACGCGGCTCCATGGGAAAGATTCAGCTGGTCGCGACGTTCAACCCATCGTCACAGAGGTCAAAGATGACACAGTGCTCCTCGACTTCAACCATCCTCTGGCCGGTAAGACTCTCTTCTTCGATCTGAAGGTGGTCAACATGCATTAAAAGACGCGCCGATCTACCAGAGATGAGGAGCAGATGGTAAGAATGAGAGAATGAAGGTCGGGTCTTGCAATCCGACATTTCGCGGGCGCATGGCCGGGATCTGGTTCATCAGGTTGCTTGGGTCTGTCTTGGTCAGTGTGGTTCGAGGAACGAGATAAAGAAGAAGACGATGTATTGATTGAAATACGCGGATCCTTCGTACCACGGCGTCGAGCGGATGAATGATGGAGAGCGCGTTAACACAGGCCTTCTCCACCCTGGTCAGTGTCACGAGCAGTCAGTGGGTCTCTCTCTGCTCTGTTACTTATTCCCGTGATGTTCGACATGGGACGTGGCGGTGTCCGTCCCATGCTGGATCGCCTGTTGCCTATGGCCATGCGCGAGGTGAGCATGATGGGCCGTCTTTTCATGTTGATTTGCCTCATGGTGCTTCGAGACCTCTTTATGATGATGAGCGGCCTTCTCGTAGTGCTCAGCGGCTTTCTTATGATGGTCTGCGGCGTGTTTTGACATGGGCTCCTCCTGTGAATGACTCCGTAGGGTTTGCCTGGAAGCACGAGCGCGGTCTGGTCACAATTGCTCAGTCTGAAACAGAATATCTGGCAGACTGCAGGCCACTTGCCCTTGTAGTTCCTCCCTCTTGAGTTGATCCCCCAAGAAGCTGTAGAGCGTCGCCGCGCGCAGTTTCATCAGGTATATTTGGTTTCACGCCTGGCCGCGGATGATCCTGCATTTCACGATCAACTCCGGAGCATGACTCGCCGATTTGAAGAGGCCGGTGCAAGCGCGTACCAAGCCCAACAACAAGCATATGCCGGATTGTATTCAATGGTGCGTGATCAGGCGGACACCCTCGCCTTTATTGACGCCTATTGGATGCTGGCAGGCAGCGCGTTCGTGCTGTTCTGTTTGACATTCATGTTGAAGCGAAACGATCAGCCTGCGACGAGAAGATCCGTGAGCCATTAAAAGACAGGATCAGCCAATCCGGAACAGCAGCGATTCCCCTTGGATCGGTCTCATTATCCTCAACGACGGACTGACAGAGACGAGATCCTGTCAATCCGAGAAATGACGAGCCATCGAAGGAGGAACGGCCTGAGCCATTTTGCCTTAGCGAATCGTGCCGGTGGTTTGCAGGGTCGCATGACGCCGGATCGTAGGAGAGGCATCATATACCGTGGCATATCTTCCTCCTTTAGCACCAGGATGCGGCGAAGAAGGGAAGGCCTGTCCTTTGCCGCTCGACTGGGTTTCTTGATGTGTTTGGCCGGTACTATGACGATTGCGCAGAATGATCTCGTCGATCATGTCGCCGCACTGGATACAGCGCATCGCCCAGAACCTCTGTTTCCCCCGGCCTTCGCCGATATCCAGATCCATGCAGTGTTCATTGACCAGGAAGCCACCGCATCGCCGGCACGCATCCAATCCGTGAGCAGAATGATTGAACGGCCAACGAGAAGGAGTGGATTTCGTTCCATGAGTGGTACGGGAGTTGCCGGTTGTAGCAGCGCTCATGATGTCCTCCAATCAGAGAGATCGATTTAATTCGATGCGATGGCCTGACATGACCTTATTATCAAGGCTGCTCCTAAGGCTCCACTAGAACATCCCCTAGGTGGTTTGCAAATACACCCTAGTCGTCTTGCTCTATGTAAGGAAACATTTATGAGGTAGCCGGCCCGCCTCTGAAGCAAGATGCGAAGGAGGCAGTCGATAGCGAATGGGGGGAGGGCGTCAGGCGAGCGAGGAATATGAAACCCTAAACCGAGCCGGTGCTTTCTGGCCCATGCCAGAGCCTATATTTATAATAGGCAGGAAATGACGCGCGCTTTTGGTTGTTGGGCCTCGTTGAGTAACTGAAACACCTGCGCAAGACACGCCAGAGTCCCTGAGGACATCTCCAGAAAGCTCACGCCAAATTGATCGGCCTTGCTCCATCGTACGACAGCCTGCTCAATCTCCACGGGCTGCACTTGGGCAGAGGGGAGGAACTGCAGCCGGAGACGCATCCCGCATGAGAAAGGCGGCGTGCCTTTGATCCGGCATCCGTGCAGAGACAGTTCCATGAGCATCCCATCGCCATTCCGCCCGGCATGCCGATATTCCACCGGCCATTGCACCGCGACACGCGCACGAATTCGCTTGGAAATCATCTCGCCCCTTTAGTCATAAGCCTGTTACGGCAATCTTATCCCGAAGCAATGATGGGCACGAGACCTCAATGCAGTTCTTTGAAAGAGGGGGTCGCGGAATATGCTGGGTGTGTCGGTCCGTCAACCTGCTGCTGTTCTCTGTCACCCCTCGTTGGAGGGCTACATACCTGCCATGCGAGGTATGTCGTCCAATGATTTATGGGACTATGCTTGGAGTCCACGTGGAGCCGGCCCAGCACCAAGCGGCGGTCATGAGATGCATGTATTAATTCGCAGAAGGAGTCTAGATGAAGCCTCGATATAACAAACGTATTCACATCCAATCCCCGGTCATCTTTACTATTGGCTCAGGTATTGGGGAGGGGCGTGCTCTGGATATCACTGTGCCGGGCTGTCTGATAGAAAGCCCCATTTCCGTTAAAAGGGGAGATTACCTGCAGCTCAAACTATTCTTGCTTGGTCTCAAGTCGCCCATCGCAGTGGCGTTGGCAGCAGTACGCTGGACCGATGGATCTCAATTCGGCGTCGAGTTCATCAGGATGGAGGAGAAGGAACAACGACAGCTCAACCACATTATGGCGCGGCACCTGTCGAATCGGAGCTTCAAGCAAGGAGGAATACGCCATCAGTTTGGTGAACCAGGAGGCCAGAATTGGCATCTCGACACCTACTCGATCGCCAAGAGAAGCAAAGGGGCCGCGTAGAAGGCTTTCGGACACCTTGCGGTGTCAACTCTTGGGCTCCGGATCGCTCAGGTGGCTGCGTCGGTCCGTCCCGATTAATTCATGAAAAGATTTTCACGCAAATCAGCACTGTTTGATTCCCAGTTCCCTCCCACTTCCTGTCGAAGCCGAAACTTCTATTTTTCCACGGTCTGACCAACAGCCACCGCACGGCAAAAGCAGTAGCCGGCTCATTTGCAAAGACCGTCTCAACCTTTTTGGTGTGCTCGATGCAAATGACATGGATCGGCACCGCATCGCGATTTCCTGGCAGAACCCCCCACTTGATTCGAGTCATATAAACGATCGAGCCTGTTCAACTAGGGGTTCTCCTAGCTGTTTAAAATTCCAAGGATTGGCACCTTACGTCTCCTAGTCAATTCACACTTTAGCCTAGGAGGACTCATGCCCAACACTTCCAACCCAATGGCCGCAGCATCGGTAATGGAATCCCCCCGAAACAATTGCGAGAGAGTCGCTGAGGCAGATTCAAGAAAGAAACAGGCAATGGCGAGGCCGACCATGCAAGAACTTGAGCTTAACGTGTACGCCCATTGTTATGGTGATTGATGACGCTTATCCCTGGCAGCCCATAGGGCTTCAGGAAGCTCATGACTCTTGTGTTTCATGAAACATGTCTCGCGCCAACCAGAACGAGATGTGCCCTCTGACCGAGGTAAAAGATCGAGATGACCACGACCAGGAAGACTAAGGCGCGCTCGCCGAAACATATCCGGTACGCAGTCGTCGGCTTGGGGCACATCGCCCAGGTGGCGGTGCTCCCTGCATTTGCCCATGCTGCTTCCAACTCGCAGCTTACGGCGTTGGTATCAGGTGATCCAAAGAAGTTGAAAGGGCTCAGTGCACGCTATCGGGTTCCCTACACCTATTCCTACGGGCAATATGATCAATGTCTGAATGAAGGACACATTGATGCGGTCTACATTGCCCTGCCGAATAACATGCACTGCGACTATGCGACTCGTGCCGCCAAAGCCGGCATTCACGTCCTCTGCGAAAAACCCATGGCCGTGAACCAGCAGGAGTGTCGGCAGATGATCCGCGCCACCGAACATAGCCAGACTAAATTAATGATTGCCTACCGGCTGCATCTGGAAGAGGCTAACGTGAGCGCGGTGGAGATCTCCCGGTCCGGCAAGCTCGGGAAGCTGCGCATGTTCAACTCTGTGTTTGCCTTGCAGGTGCGCGATGGCGACGTGCGAGTCCGACGAAAAATGGGAGGGGGTCCGCTCTATGACATTGGGGTCTATTGCATCAATGCGGCCCGTTATTTGTTTCAGGATAATCCCATTGAAGTTTCCACCTTCTCGGTGAAGGGGACGGACCGGCGTTTCAGGGAAGTGGATGAAATGGCTGCGGCGCTCCTGCGTTTTCCCGGTGGGAGGCTTGCAAGTTTTATCTGCAGCTTCGGTGCAGCGGACGTCTCTTCCTATGAACTCATCGGGACGAAAGGCCGACTACAAGCCGATCCCGCGTTCGACTATGTCGGTCCTCTCGTGCAGCGCCTCACATATGATGGGACGACCCGGACCAGGCGGTTTCCCGTCGGCGATCAATTCGCGCCAGAACTCGTCTATTTTTCCGATTGCATCCGACGTAATACAGAACCAGAACCGTCCGGTCTGGAAGGCCTGATTGATGTCCAGATCGTTCAGGCGCTGTATCGCTCGGCGGTGCAACGGAAGCCGATCACACTAACGCTTCCAGCCAAAATCCAGTGGCCCACGAAAAGACAGGTGATACGCCGTCCCCCTGTTCGCAAGCCCGCACTCCTGCATACGCAGTCTCCATCGTTATAGCCCATGATGAAAGTCACTGCGGACTATTGTCTTTTGAACCTCTTATCACAAGGAGGCGATATTCAGTCCTTATTGGTGAAACGATCCAGGGGAAATCAGGTGAAGGGGTTAATAGTGGGAGTCGTCGGTCATGGGAAAACTATATCATGACGTCGCTCTAATGCGGGCCGGCAGGCTTGAGCGCGACTCGTCCGGGGATACTCTTTCCAATCATTCAAATACAAGTGTCTTTTGGTGACGGAATATTAAAAGCAGGACTATTCCGAGAACAATATCGTGTGCTGCCCATAAGCCAGGACTTCCACCATGTCCACCCTAAACGTTGCATCATCACAACCGGCGAAACAGACCATCTTGGTAGTCGATGACGAGGCCGCCATGGTCCAATTCTGTACCGCCATTCTCGATCCAGAGGCGTTTCCGCCTTGCCTGCGACAAATAGCTCGGAAGGCTTGAAGTTCTGCAAGGATCATCCCGGCCCGATTCATCTCCTACTGACTGATCTGGTCATGTCTCCGCCAGATTGTTCGTTTGTGTCCGGCGACAACGAATTCCCCAACGTCCATGGCTATGAACTGGCCGTCCGCGCGCTCCGCATGCGGATAGACCTCCGAGTGACCCTCATGTCTGGCAATATCGACCAAGAATTGGCAGGGTACGGCATACGTCGAGGAGACCTCCCATTTGTTCCCAAACCGTTTGAGCCGCGGAGCCTTTGTCATACTCGTGCGGGAGCGCAGATTCCCCTTCATTATTAATTCAGCATTAAGCGTACCCTAGCCTCCATTAACGGTACTGGGATCATCCCAGGCCCACTGGAATTATCCAGTAAAATCCAATGTACAATGTCGACTCTGCAATGAGGATGAATCTCACTCCAAGGTAGAGTCAGGGCTCAGCCGCACATGTGAAAATCCGACCCGTGACAATTTTTCGTTGCAGCATACGTTCCGATGGGCTTGTGAACATTCTGCTATAACGTGTCTATAAGAGCTGGGCGATTTTGTTTTGAAGGACTGTGCATTATCCGAGAGCCGGTCCAAGAAGCAATAAGAATGGCAAACCGAAAACTCACGTTTCTCGCGCTGTCCCTGTTCGTCCACCACCATTTGCTCTGGCTTTTGATCAGTGCCTATGCCATCGCCGCCGTCTTTCCGTCGATCGGCTTGTGGATCAGAAACATGAAGTTCGGAGACATCCCAATTTTCCAGACGAAGGTCCATATTTCCCTGCTCCTGCTCCTCCTTGCCACGCTCATGTTCAATGCTGGATTGGGTGTGAAGCCGTCGCACTTAAAATCCCTCATGCAGAAGACCGGCGTATTATTGGCAGGGCTCACGGCCAATCTGGTCATCCCCATGACCTATATTTTTGGCGTCACGCTCCTCATGCGGCTGTGGTATGAACCGGAGGAAGCGCAGCATATCCTGGTCGGTCTGGCATTGGTCGCATCCATGCCGATTGCCGGAGCGTCCACCGCATGGGCGCAGAACTCCAATGGAAATTTGGCGTTGAGCTTAGGATTAGTCCTTTCCTCAACCGTTCTGAGTCCGATCATCACCCCCGTGGCGTTGTATGTGTTCGGGGAAATGGCCTCGGGGAAATATGAGAAAGTGTTACAGGACCTTGCTGCGTATGGATCGGGAGCGTTCTTGGGCCTCTGGATCGTATTGCCATCGGTACTGGGCCTCTGTGTGCGATTCACAGTGCCTGAATCCCGGCTCGCTGCCGCCATGCCGTCCATCAAGCTCGTCAATTGCGTTGTGTTGCTACTCTTGAACTACTCGAATGCCTCGGCCTCGCTTCCTCAGGCGGTGGAGGATCGAGATTTCGACTTCTTGGGCGTGACTTTGGGGATCACCTCAGGCCTTTGCTTCGCCGCCTTCGCATCCGGATACGGATTGAGCCGTCTGTTTAAGGTAGACCAAGCTGAACGTGTCTCACTCATGTACGGCTTGGGAATGAATAATAATGGGACAGGGCTCGTATTGGCCTCTCTGGTGCTCGCCTCATACCCACAAATCATGGTCCCGATAATTTTCTACAACTTGGTCCAGCATTTGATCGCTGGAAGCGTGCACGAGGTGATGGGCCGGAACATGGATGACCATAAATTAACGGGAACCTAGACGAAGGGGATCTCTCATGCCCACAACTGATGCTTACGGGGCTCCTCACCTGGCTCGATTGGAGTATGCTGCAGCCGACCGGATATCGCATAATGGACTATTCGACCGATGGGAGATCTCGGGTTATGTAGAGTGCTTCAAACATACGCCATTCTGGAAAATCCCTTATCACATTCAACCATCAAGCAGCCATCAAGAATGAACCGTGCCGCGCGATTATTGTATTCTCCTTTTCCCCTGGATTCCGGAAGAGGTATCTTCAACGCAGGGTTTCTTCTCATTGCTGCGAGCAACTTCGCCTATGGCCGCTCGCTTTTTGACCCATTATTTCAGGCCGAACGAGGCCACGTATACTTTCTGCCTCATACTAGTATCTTCACTAGGTCCCTTGCGTGCGCGCTTCTGCGCATGATCATATTATGTGGAGCAGGGGATATGTGTATTTGCAGTGCTGGAACGAGAAGCAAAACTACTCTCAAATGAAGAATCAAACCTTGATAAATAGAGCCTTTCTTGCCTTTGCGGCCTGCGGTATACTGGTCAGTTTTCTTGCGTGTTACCCGGAACCAAAAGTGGCCGGTGAGCACAGCGTGAATCAGGACCCAACGATGCGGTTGTGGCAAGTCTATGACCACTGCCGTAAATCCACGAATCTGGAAGAGCGAAAAGGCCAAGCCTTGTTGTTGCATCATTCTGTTCTATTGCGGACTAACGACGGGGCGACTCAACTTCCTCGCAGATCCGTTAATATCGAAGCTCTGGCTGCATCGTGCAACCTCTTGGCTGCATCAGCGATGGTCGAAGCGGGTGAAATCCAAGAAGCGTCGACCGTGTACTATCTCGCGTTGCTCCACGCAAATACTCCGGACCTCGCCTCATTAAGGACGCGAGCCCAGAGCGCGCTGAACGAGCTCCAGACGTCGCCTAATGGATCGAGGTAAACACCACGATATGCAAGCCTGTATTGCCATCCGGTATTGACGCACAACCGTCCGCCGCCTCACCTTTCCCTTAAAAATTTCCTTGTCATCTTGACCCACCCCACTTTCATTGGAAAGTCAGCATTGTCTGGATCCTCCTTAGGTTCTCGTCTGTTCATGGCCCTTGCCCCTTTTCACATGGCGCAACTCTCAATATTAAGCTCCTAAGCTTTGTATTTTCTGCCAAAGCATTTCAAAATTGTTTTCGGACCGATGTCAGCGCTTTCCTTGTTACCTGCAGCAAAGACAATGCCTGTTCATGCTCTGTCACACGAGCCCTTCCCTAGGACATCGTCTGTAACCGCGTCTGGGAGGTGGCCTTTAACCCTTACGGCGACTTCCTGCGGGGGAGATATCGATCAATATCGCGATCACGATGCCGATGATGGGCCAAATCGTCCACTGTCCGTTGAACCAGTGCTGAACGGCGGTATACCAAAGGAGCGTCGTGGGGAGGAAGATGAAGCCGAGAAGTAGCCAGAGGAGAGAGTCGAATAGCCCAGAGAACCACTGGGTGAAGGCGAAGAGGAGCGCCACAACCACCCGAGGCATAAAAAGCGCGATGATGCCAATTAGGAGTGGCATTGCTTCCACCTCTCATTCCCAGTCAGTCTAGCCGCGGCCATGGACGGTGGCAATAGAGAATTGAATGGACCACCTGGTTCGACGCTCAAAATAGGGGTGTTTTTCTTCACTGCATTGCCGAATCGATACGGAGGGGTCGGGCCTCTAAGTGAGCATGTGAAGGTTTTCCTTCCTTCCCCGAGGTAGCAACCGAAGGCCCTGCATGAGCTTCCACAGACACTGATGTCCGATATGTACTCATGCAGCCACCTTGATTTACTCTGGAAATGGAACACTGGTAAATCTCTAGATGAGGTTGAGGAACAATACTTTTGGTGAATCCAACAATTCTGACGGTCTTCTCTGCGATACCCGACTCGCCGTTTCAGTCTTCTCATCCCGTTGAGTTTGTCTCGAGAGCTGGCTACACTGGTCACCGACAGCTGGGTCACTTGTTCAAGAACCCGGCGGCGAGGGAGGAGGACGACAATGCGTGGACTATGGATGATGGTATGGACCGGGGTCAGCCTTGTGATGGGGGTATTCTGTCTGGGTGCAGCAGAGCCGCAGTCCTCGAAGGATGGGCAGACGGCTCTTTCGGTTGAGTCGGGTCGGGGAGGAGATGGCGCTCCGATGGTCCTCATCCCAGCTGGTCCTTTCATCATGGGTAGTAACAGCGGCCTCCCGAACGAGCGGCCGGAACATACCGTGAACCTTGATGCCTATTACATCGATCAATATGAAGTCACCCTCAGCCGCTATCGGAAGTTTCTGGAAGCGGGAAAAGAAGAGCCTCCTCCGACATGGGATGATGAGGCTGCGACCGCGGTTGGAGATCGGCCGGCCGTTGGGATGCGATGGGGTGCGGCAGCCGCCTATTGTCAATGGGCAGGGAAACGGCTTCCGACGGAGGCTGAGTGGGAGAAGGCGGCACGGGGGACCGACGGACGTCGATATCCGTGGGGAGAGATGCAGCCGTTCGTCGACATTGCGAACTATAACCGGGGAGTGTGGGTCAGCGAAGCCATCACGTTGGCGGCAGTCACCAGTGGCCTTGAGGGGATGAGCGTACGGCATGGGCTCAAAGGAGGGGGGAAGAGTCCATATGGTATCTCCCACATGGCGGGGAACGCGGCAGAATGGGTGGCTGATTGGTATGATCGCGATTATTATCAGAAGAGTCCTGAGAAAAATCCACTCGGTCCTGCCACCGGTGAAAAACGAGTGCTTCGGGGCGGGTCGTGGGCGGACCTACCGGCTGCCTTGCGGGTGACGGCGCGATTCTCAGCGGAGCTGGACTTCGAAGATCGAACGATTGGATTTCGCTGTGCTATGAATGTGACGAAGTGAGCGATGGTGGTTGCAGGCCGGCGAATTTTGGCAATGCATTCGACGGTCAGGTTGAGTCAGCCTTTCCCTGCGACCAGTTCCATGTCTGAACGGTTTGTTACACCCCTCATCGTATCCGCGCTATTGCTGGGGATGTGGTTGGCCCTCCGTTCCCTCAGTCCCTCTCCCGTCGATCCGGTGCCTGTCTCATCGATGGCGACACTGGTGCCTGATATGGTTCCGCTCGTCACCGGAGACGAACCGATCACAGAGATTTTCATGAAAGCTGGTTGCGCGGTGTGCCATACCGTTCCGGGTATTCCTGGAGCCGATGGGCGCGTAGGGCCACCTCTCCTATTAGGCACCACAGGGCCTGCCCGATTAGCCGATCCGTCTTACCGGGGCCACGCACAGACGGTGCACGATTATGTTATCGAATCGGTCATCGAACCGGGAGTGTTCGTCGTGCCGGGATACCCGGCTGACACGATGCCGATATGGTATGGCGCGAAGCTCAGCGCGCTCGCGCTGGAGAGAATTGCGTCGTATCTTGAGCGGCAAGGGGCTACTGCGCCTCAGTAAGCGCGATGATCCTCGCCGCGGACTGGTGACGAGGCCTACGGTGAGTGGGGCTATCGTTTACGCAGGGGGGTCACGTTTCCTGAGGCTCCGCCCTGGATCTTAAAGGCATTGCTCGAGGGGTCACCTGATTTTTTGTCGAGGAGCGCGTTGACCGCATCGTCCCCTCTCAGACCTTCGATTTTGATCTTGAGCCGGAGATTGTTCGCGCTATCGGCATTGATCAAGGCCTGCTCGAGCGTGATCCGCTCTTCTTTGTACAACTGGAACAGGACGTGGTCGAACGTCTGACATCCTTCCTCTACGCCTTGTTCCATCGCTTCTTTGAGCGAATCGACCTCGGCCTTCTTGATGAGATCTTTAACGCGGGGCGTGTCGAGCATGATTTCCAGTGCAGGGGCCCGCTTTCCGTCCACGGATGGCACGAGCCGCTGAGAGATGATGGCGCGAAGATTGAGCGACAACTGGAGATAGATCTGCGCATGCCGCTCCACCGGGAAAAAGTTCATGATGCGCTCGATGGCCTGGTTCGCGTTGTTCGAGTGGAGCGTGCCTATGCAAAGGTGCCCGGTTTCCGCGAAGGTGATCGCGGCTTCCATCGTTTCCGTGTCCCGGATTTCGCCGATCAGAATCACATCCGGCGCCTGCCGCAGCGTGTTCTTGAGCGCATTTTGAAATGAAAGCGTGTCGAAGCCCACTTCTCGCTGCGTAATGAGCGATCGCTTATGATTGTGGACGAACTCGATCGGATCTTCTACGGTCACGATATGGCCGGGATGAATGGTATTGCGATGGTCGATCATCGCTGCGAGGGTGGTGGATTTTCCGGACCCAGTCGCTCCGACTACGAGGACCAACCCGCGTTTCGTCATGGAGATGTCTTTCACAATCGGAGGCAAGCCCAGCTGATCGACGGTCTGGATCTCGGCTTTGATATGGCGGAAGACCAAGCCGACGTTCCCACGCTGCCGAAAAATATTGACACGGAAACGGCCGAGCTCTTTGTAGTAGAGGGCCAGGTTCATTTCCATCTTTTCCTCGAATTCTCCACGCTGCTGACCGCGCATCAGTGCCAGAGCGAGGGCTTCGAGTTGTTCGTTGGTAAACGGCGGCGCGTCGGTTTGTTGTGTCGAGCCGTGGACGCGATAGGCGGGAGCCGAGTCGACGGTCAGATACAGATCCGACGCTTCTTGATCCACCATCACTTTCAAGAGACTGCGAACATCCATTTCCGCCCCCGGTTCTTCCCGCTTGGTGCCTTAGGCCGCGCCACCCATTGCAGATCCAAACAGATTGGGATTCATGCTGCGCGATTGGGCTTCGCCCTTCGTGACGACTCCACGGGTCACCAAATCGACCAGCGCCATGTCCATCGTTTGCATGCCGTCCCTCTGACTGGCCTGCATAATCCCGGGAATCTGGTGCAGCTTGCCCTCTCGAATGAGATTCCGGACCGCGGTCGTGGCGACCATGATTTCGAGAGCGGCGACACGCCCGCCTGATTTTTTCTTCAGCAGGGTCTGCGTGATGACCGCTTCCAATGCTTCTGCGATCTGTGTGCGAATCTGGGACTGCTGGTTTGGGGGAAAGGCGTCGATGATGCGGTCGATGGTTTTCGGCGCGCTGGAGGTGTGGAGTGTGCCAAAGACCAAGTGGCCCGTTTCCGCAGCAGTCAACGCGAGCTGGATGGTTTCCAGGTCGCGCATTTCACCCACGAGAATGATGTCCGGGTCTTCGCGGAGAGCGGACCTCAGCGCATTTGCGAACGACAGGGTATGCACGCCCAGCTCCCGCTGGTTGACCAGACACTTCTTCGTCTTGTGGACGAATTCGACAGGATCTTCGATTGTAAGAATGTGGCCTTCGAATGTGTTGTTCAAATAATCGACCATGGAGGCCAGCGTCGTCGATTTACCAGATCCCGTTGGGCCGGTCACAAGGATCAGCCCCTTTTCCCGATCGCAGAGCTGTCGCACGACCGGAGGCATTCCGAGCTTCTCCATCGGAATGATCTCGGTGGGAATGTTTCGGAAGACGGCGCCAAGTCCACGGTTTTGGACGAAGACATTGACGCGAAATCTGGCAATGTCGCCCAGTTCAAAAGAAAAGTCACACTCGCGCTTTTCCTCGAAATTCTTCCGCTGGGTATCGCTCATCATGTCATAGATCAGCGAGTGGGTTTCTTCCGTGGTCAGTGGGGGATGATCGAGTTTCTTGAGGTCCCCGTTCAGACGAATCATCGGTGGCTCGCCGGCGCTGATGTGACAATCCGACGCGCCCTCCTTTGCCATGAAGGTCAGGAGCTTCGAAATATCCATGAAGAGGACTCCTCGATAAGAAAGGATTGGATGATGGTTTGTCGTGCCCGTAGCACTGCCTGAGAACATGATGCCATAGGGTCATGGAAAAGCAAGGAAATAGCCGGATGGGGCGAGGCGAATTCTTCAAAGGTTCACTGACGGCGAGTGATGAATTCGCTCAGATCAGTCCCGTGGATTGTCCGGCACGTTGAAATACGGTGAGAGCGTGATCGATGTGGCCAAATGTATGCTCGGACGTCACCGTGACGCGAATGCGGCTGGTGGTGTCTGGAACGGTAGGAGGACGAATTGCCGGAGCAAAGACACCTTCCATGAACAAGCGTTCGGAAAACATAAGTGCGGTTTTGGCATTGCCGACCAGGATCGGGATGATCGGACTGACGCTGGGAGACAAGCTGAATCCCAATTGCGTCAATCCTGAGAATAACCGTTCACGGTTGGCCCACAAGCGCGCACGTCGCTCCGGCTCCCGTTGCATGACTCGTAATGCTGCAGTGGCGGCGGCAGCCGAACTTGGCGGAGGTGCCGTGGTGAAGATGAAGGACCTGCTTGTGTTCATAAGATAGCGGATCAATGTTGAGGGCCCAGCGAGGTAGGCGCCACTGCTGCCGAAGGCTTTGCCCAAGGTCCCCATTTGAAATGGGATCTGTTTCTCAAGGCCGAAATGCTCGACCGTTCCTCTCCCATGCGATCCCATCACGCCTGTGCCATGGGCATCATCGATATAAAGATCAGCCTCATAGTCCTGGGCTAACCGACTGAGTTCTGACAACGGGGCGAGGTCTCCGTCCATACTGAAGAGGCCGTCGGTCACGATCAGCGTGCATCGTCCACGGTGTCTCTTGGCTAGGAGGGACTGTAGGTGTTTGGTATCGTTGTGGCGATAGATTCGAAAGTCGGCTGCACTCAGACGGCAGCCGTCGATGAGGCTGGCATGGCACAAGCGATCGGCTAGAATCAATCCGCCTCGTCCGATCAGGGTAGGGATGGTTCCAATGTTGGCAAGGTAACCGGAACTGAAAGTCAGCGCGGCTTCCGTTCCTTTGAATTGTGCCAGAGCAGACTCCAGTTCTTGATGCGGTGGTAATGAACCTGATATCAACCGAGCGGCTCCCGCTCCGGCTCCAAACTGTTCTGTCGCTTCGACGGCGGACCGAATCACTTCCGGATGCATGGCCAGCCCCAAATAGTCGTTCGATGCAAGCAGGAGGATCGGTCGTCCCGCCATCTCAACTATTGGACCGATACAGGAATGGAGCGGGCTGAGGTGTCTGGTGAGATGACGTGCGGCCAAATCGTTCAGTTGCTTTTCAAACATTTGAAATTGTCCGTCTTTATTGATCGGAGATGGTATGCCGTATGAAAAACTACATGAAGCTGCTGCCTCATTGACAAGATCGTGACATCCTTAGTATAAGGCCCAAACACAATTTGAGAACGGGCTCCGCCCTTTTCGGCATATCCATACTATGAGCTATCGTATCAAGGTCCCGGCGAGAACGCTTCCGGCTGATGAAGCCCACATGTTGGGCTGGCTTGAGCATATGCTCCATAGATTACAGGATTATCGACGTCCCTTGCTGGTCGGTCTTGGAATATTGGTGTTTGCGGTCGCAGTGATTGGAGGGGTTTTCTACGTTGACCGCCAGGCTGCACTGAAAGCACAGGATCTGGAGCGTGAGGCCATGCGCTTCTTGACTGCTCCTTCTGGCAGTGACCCCCAGAAGGCAGACCACGCGCTCAAGGAAGCGATCGTAAGATATCGGCAAATTGTCGATCAATACCCACGGACGCCTACAGCACCATTGGCTTTATATCATTTGGGAAATACGCTGGTCCAAACCAACGATTTGAGTGCAGCTATCGAGGCTTATCAGCGATTTCTTCTATTGTATGGCTCGAATCCCTCAATGGCTGGGTTAGTGCAACAACGTCTAGCCTATGTGTTTTTGCTCAAGGGAGACCGAGACCAAGCGGTAAAAGTCCTCACGGGTATCCTGGAAACTCCTGGTACGTTGAATCGGGATCAGGCGCTATTTGAATTGGCACGGCTGGAAGAGTCCCAATCGAGGCCTGAGGGGGCCTTAGCTCACTATCAGGAGCTGATAAAGACTTATCCGAACTCTCCCTTTACCAGTGAGGCGACGATTCGGACCAAGATCATGGATATGAAGAAAACTCAGGAATCGACACCTGTCTCGGCCTCGACGATCCCAGCCAATGCTGGGCCACAGAAGAAGAGTCCTCCGCCTCCTCCTTCCTCAACAGGCAAGAAAAAATCCTAGCAGAAGGCTGAAGAATCCGTTCTTCTCACGCGCCCTTGCACCGTTCCGATCTCAACGTTAAGTAGGAATTTCTCAAAGGTCAGCAGCGTTGTAGGGGCTTTTCAGTTCTTCCAAATCCATTGTAAGGGCGAACGGTCGCACCCGAAATTGTAGCGTCCCAGCATAGTGTTTCAGGAGCCTGCAAGACGCTCACATCTGGTGGTGTCGCCTCGGCAAGGTTCGGTCTGCGGACCAAGGAATGGGAGTCGTCGAAGTTAGCGGCTGATAACGAGAAAATCGCCCGGTCTAATAGTCGGGCCGGAGAGGTTATTCTTCGTCTTGAGGGTCTTGAGCGGAATGCGAAACCGTTTCGAAACCTTTTCCAGTGTGTCTCCCAGACGGACTTTATACCAGCGAGAGGGTCCCGTGGTGACAAATTGAGTCTTTGCTGGAAGCTTTGGAAACTTATAGGTCGGGATGCGGTCAAGCAACTGTTCCACTTTGGCTTTCATTCCCACGGGAACCTTAAGATGGTAGGTCTCGTCGCCAGGAGGTGTCGCGTCTCGCCGCAGTTCTGGGTTTAAGAGCCGGAGTTCTTCATAGGGAATGCCAGTGACATTGGCGATCGAGCGGAAATGGACTGGTCGTGTGATGATCGCTTCATCAAACTGATGCGGCTCGGCAGACTCCTGAGTGAAGCCGTATCGATCGGGGTTTCTCGCGATGATCGTGGCGGCCATAAATCGTGGCACGTATTCCTTCGTTTCTCGCCGAATCAATCGTGTCTTGGAAATATCGGAAAAGCTTTCGGCCTGGGCCTTTTGGAGCGCTCGCATCACCTTGCCTTCGCCGGCATTATAGGCTGCCATCGCGAGCGGCCAGGCACCGAAGAGGTCATAGAGATCGCGGAGGTAGCGTGCCGCAGCAACTGTTGATTTAATGGGATCCCGACGCTCATCGACATAGTTATCCACGCGGAGCCCATAGGCCTTTGCTGTGCCCTGCATGAACTGCCATGGGCCCGTGGCTTTCGCTCGGGAATATGCGTAGGGGTTGAATCCGCTTTCCACTAGCGAGAGATAGACCAGATCGCTGGGGAGGTGAAATTCCGTGAAGATTGTCTCGACGAGAGGCCGATAGCGGCTGAGACGGAGGAGCCACTGTTCGAAGCGACCATGGATGGCCGTATTGAAGTAGCGAATGTGGGCCTGAACCGAGGAGTCCATGACAATCGGAACATTGTAGCTTGCATATTCGGACTGATCTGCGGCATTTGGGGACTGGTCTTGTATCTGGGCCAGTTCGGCCGGAGGATTCAAGGCGTCTGAAAACCGCGCGGTCGTTGGTGAATTTCCCGTTAGGTTCAACTGCAAGAGGTCTTCAGCTCGCGGGACATTACTAGACATTGTTGTGGAAGGATTGGTGGCCTCCGGTGTAGGGCTTTCGGTATCGAGCGGGACCAGATTTGCATCTGGATCGTCATCCGCCGCTGTATTTTCATCCACAAGCGCAGACGAATCATCTGTGGCTGGCTCGGAGGGAACCGCCGCCCGCGTTACCATAATAACAGGAGCGGGGAGACTGAACCCCATTGCGAGGAGGAGCGCCAGGGGTAAGACGGAATGTCCTCGCCTGAGCGGTACCGTCGAAATGCGGTGGCAATCAGTATCGTGGGGGAGATTCATCATGTTTCGTGAAGCTAGACTATCGATGGACTAGGCTATTGTCAAGGAATTGCAAAGGGAATGATATCCATTCTTTAGTAGCATAGGGGCCAAACTCTCTCACGTGTGGGCAAGATCGAGAACGGAAGTAGCGCAGACATCGGCAGGTCGAAACACTTCGAAAACACGCGTGTCTACACGGTTTCTCGCCTTGACAGCTTTTGGGAGGCAATGGTATCGTCCCTCCTTCCCGCGTAGGATTTTCCACGATTTATTCGGAGGAGGTTCAGTCGATGCTGAAGCGGTATTTGCTGGCACCCGGTCCGACGCCTGTGCCCCCTGAAGTGCTCTTGGCCATGGCGCGGCCCATGACCCATCACCGTGCTCCCGAGTTCGACAAGCTTTTCGCGGAAGTCCGAGATGGACTCAAGTGGTTGTTTCAAACGAAAAACAACGTGCTCATGCTGGCGGCTTCCGGAACCGGAGGCATGGAAGGCTCAGTTTCTAACTTTCTCTCTCCTGGCGACAAGGCCCTCACCATTAACGGGGGGAAGTTTGGGGAACGATGGACCAAGCTCTGTAAGACGTTCGGGGCGCAGGTGACCGAAATCAAGGTGGAGTGGGGGCGAGCCGTCGATCCTCGAACGGTGGCCGATGCCCTCAAAAAAGATCCGGGAATCAAAGCGGTGTATGTACAGGCGAGTGAAACCTCCACCGGCGTGGCACATGACATCAAGGCTCTTGCGGAGACAGTGAAGCCCTATGGCGAGACCATTCTTGTGGTAGATGCCATTACCGCCCTCGGAGTGTTCGACATCAAGACCGATGAATGGGGGATTGATGTCGTGATTACAGGGTCGCAAAAGGCGCTGATGCTCCCGCCGGGCCTTGCATTTGTGAGCGTGAGCGATAAGGCCTGGCAGCTGGCGGATAAAGCCAAGAACACGGCGTTCTATTTCAATTTCAAGAAAGAACACGAGAATCAGCAGAAGAATCAGACGGCCTATACGCCGGCCGTGTCTCTCATTGTCGGTCTGCAGGAAGTGCTGAAAATGATGAAGGCGGAGGGGCTTGAGGGGGTATTCGGTCGCCAGGCCATGCTCGCGAAAGCCATGCGTGAAGGGGTGCAGGGTGCCGGGCTGGCGTTGTTTCCGAAAGAGTCGCCCAGCGATGCTCTCACCGCTATTTCGGCCCCGGAAGGCGTTGATGGGGAGGCCATCTATAAGAATCTGCGCGTCCAATACGGCATTACAGCGGCCGGTGGGCAAGATCATTTGAAAGGGAAAATTTTCCGGCTCTCCCATATGGGTTACATGGACCGCTTCGATGTCATCATGGGCGTAGCGGCTGTTGAAATGGTGCTCAAAGGACTCGGGCATCCCATGAAGCTTGGGAGCGGTGTGGCGAAGGCGCAAGAAATTCTCATGGCGTAGGGGGCAGGCTTCGGCGAACCCATGACGGCAGATGAAGCGGGACTGTGATGAAAATTCTGATTAGCGATAGCCTTTCTAAACAGGGTGTAGACCTTCTCGAGAAAGCTGGGTTTACCGTGGTGGTCAAATCCAAGCTTTCGAAGGAAGAGTTGTTTAAAGAGATCAAAGACGCTGACGGCTTGATCGTGCGGTCCGGGACGAAGGTGACGGCGGAGTTGATCGCAGCAGCCGAACGCCTAAAAGTCGTCGGGCGGGCCGGATCAGGGTTGGACAATGTCGATACTCCCGCAGCCACCCGTCGCGGCATCGTGGTCATGAATACGCCTGGTGGCAACACGGTTACCACAGCTGAGCACACCATGTCGATGATTTGTACCATGAGCCGGCGCATCCCCCAAGCCATGGCCTCGACGAAGGCCGGCAAGTGGGAAAAAGAGAAGTTCATGGGCGTGGAGCTCTATAACAAGATTCTGGGCATCGTGGGTGTCGGGCAGATCGGCGGATATCTGACAAAGCTTGCCCAGGGCATGGGCATGAGTGTCGTAGCGTACGATCCATACTTGGCAGAAGAGCGTGCGCAAAAAATGGGCATTACCATGGTGGAATTGGACGAGTTGTTCCGGCGAGCCGATATCGTCTCCGTCCATACCCCATTGACCCCGGAGACTCGCGGGATCATCAATGCACAGGCCATTGCCAGGATGAAGCCGGGCGTGATGATTGTGAATTGTGCTCGCGGCGGGATCATCCATGAGGGCGACTTGGCAGAGGCTTTGAAGACGAAGCGTGTGGCGGCGGCCGCCTTCGACGTCTTTGAAGAGGAGCCGGTCAAGGCGGACAATCCGTTGTTGGCGCTGGATAATTTCATCTGTACCCCGCATATCGGCGCGTCGACGACTGAAGCGCAGGAGAATGTGGCTGTTGGGATTGCGGAACAGATCGTCGATTATTTCACCAAAGGCATTGCACGCGGGGCGGTCAATATTCCTTCGGTGTCTCCAGAATTGCTGCCGAGGCTCCAGCCCTACCTATCTTTGGCCGAGCAGCTGGGGAGGTTACAAACGCAGTTGTGCGAAGGCGGGCTCGAGCGCGTGACCGTCGAATACAGCGGAGAGGTGGCAAGTCTGTCGATCGCACCGCTGACGATCGCCGTGTTGAAGGGATTGCTGAGTCCGATTATGGAAGCGCCTGTGAACTACGTGAACGCGCCGATCGTCGCGAAAGAACGTGGGATCGAAGTGAAGGAAGTGAAGAGCTCCGATGCGGGCGATTTCACGAGCTTGATTCGTGTGCGAGTGGAGGCCGGTAAGAAATCGTACCAGGTCGCCGGCACGCTCTATCACAAGAAGGATCCGCGCGTCGTCGAGATCGATCAGTTCAACGTTGAGGTTGTGCCAGAGGGGCACATGCTTTTAATCCTCAACGTCGATCGCCCAGGGGTGATCGGGATGGTGGGGAAGGTTCTCGGCGACAACCAGATCAACATCGTCAGGATGCAGTGTGCGCTCGAAAAGCGGGGCGGAAACGCGCTGCTCATCATTGGTTCCGATTCAGTCTTCCCGAACACGGTGCTTGAGACGATCAAATCGAGCAAGGATATTCTCTCAGTCAAAGTCGCGGCTCTGTCCTAACCCCGCGCGCCATCCATCAGGTCAGTTATGGTCTCCGCTTCTCCGAAGCCTCATCCTTCTTCGGGACAGGTCGCGTCGTCCCGTGAACGCTCCCTTGTTCCGGTGGGTATGGCGACGATTCTTCCTCATGCTGCAAAGCAGGTCCGTCGCCTTGAAGAACAGTTGCTCGCTCAAATCGACCGTTGGGGTTATGATGAGATCATTCTTCCCACGTTCGAGTATCTCGACGTTCTGGCTCCCGGGCTTGAGCCTGAACTGATCGAGCACTGCTATCAATTCGTCGATCGTACGACGGGGCGAACGCTACTCCTCCGTCCGGATGCCACGGCGCAGATCGCCCGGACGGTCGCAATGGGGCTCACCGGCGCGACGCTTCCGTTGCGGCTCTCCTATCGAACGTCCGTCTTTCGTTACGAGCAAGAACATGCTGGGCGCGGTCGAGAAATTTTTCAGGTGGGAGCCGAGCTCATTGGCCTGGACGATGTCGCGAGCGACAGCGAAGTCATCGATTTGATGATCGAGTGTCTCCACGCGGTCGGTCTTCAGTCCTTTAAAGTGTCGCTTGGGCATGTGGGATTTATTAAAGGGCTCCTGATGCGATCAGGGCTGTCGGTGCATGGGCAGAAGTTGGCTGAACAGGCGGCTGCGCGAAAAGATCTGCCGAGGCTCGAAGAGATCCTTGCGAGCGAGCGTATCTCCAAAACGGCGGCGCGCGCCATTCGGGAAGCGCCTGAACTGTACGGCCAAGAAGAAGTGTTGGCACGAGGGAGGGTTCTCGCGGCCAGCGATCAGGCATTGGTCGCTCCGCTCGAACGGCTTGCCCAGGTGTATCAGTTGCTCTGTGCAGCAGGCCACCGGGAATCACTGCTTCTGGATCTCGGGGAGTTCCGCGGGTTTGACTATTATGATGGTATAGTCTTCGACGTGTTTGCCGAAGGCATGGGGGCGGAGTTAGGCGGCGGAGGGCGCTACGATCACTTGATCGGTCGATTTGGCCGGCCACTGCCCTCAACCGGTTTTGGCTTGGACGTCGATCGGCTCTTCCGCACCGTGGAGTTCCCTGAGGAAAGTTCGGTATCAGCGCGGGTGGATTATCTTGTCGTCGCGCCATGCCGGGCCATTCGTCTATTGATGGAGGTGGCAGCGCAGTTGCGTCGGACTCAAGCCCGAGTGGTGCAGCAGACCATGAAGGGGAGCGACGCGGCGCTCGTGTCTACTGCCGTGAGGGTGGGGTCGACCCAGCAGGCAGCGGCCGTGGTCGTGGTGGGTGCAGCAGGAATGGATCATGATGACGTGCTGGTGGTTGAGTCCCTCGCTGCTTACATGCCTGGCCACCGAACCGGCAACCTGAGCCGTTTTTCGAAGAAGATGAGGCTTGCCGACCTGGTGTCCACGGCTCGTCGGTCTCGTCGGCAGGTAAAGGAACGGTCATGAAATCGATGTCAGCCGTCGACCTCTCTCAGCCTAAACTACCCCCTCAGAATCTGGAGGCCGAGCAATCGGTTCTCGGCGCAGTCCTCCTCGACAATAGCGCGATGGCCAAGGCGATGGAATTGCTGGTCGAAGAAAACTTCTACCGCACGTCGCATCGGAAGATCTATCGTGCGATGCTGGAATTGTCGGACGTCGGAGAAGTGATCGATCAGATTACCTTGACGGAACGGTTGAAGGCGCAGGGAGAAATCGAAGCCATCGGGGGAGCAGCCTATTTAGCGGAACTCGTGCAAAGTGTGGCCAGCTCCGCCAATATTCGCTATCACTGCAAGATCGTGCGCGACAAGGCGCTGTTACGAGAGCTGATCCATACCTCCACGGAAGTCCTCACACGCGGGTACGAAGGCACCTCTTCAGTCGACGACCTGCTCGATTTCGCGGAGCGGTCGGTGTTCGGCATTGTCCAAGGGAAACTGGATCGATCGTTTACCCCCATTAATTCCATTATCAAAGAAAGTCTCGATCTCGTCGATAAGTTGTCGAAGCGGAAAGAGCATGTCACGGGTGTTCCCACCGGATTTTACGACCTCGATGACATCACGGCCGGGCTCCAACCCTCCGATCTCGTGGTCATCGCGGGGCGCCCCAGCATGGGGAAGACGAGTTTGGCACTGGGGATGGCGACACATGCCGCCATCCATGCGGGCACCGTGGTCGGGATTTTCAGTCTCGAAATGTCAAAGCCTCAGATCGTCTTGCGCATGTTGAGTTCCGAAGCGCGGGTCGATTCGCATGGCCTCAGAACCGGCAAGCTCCAAAAAGAGGATTGGTGGCGTCTTGCGGAGGCGGCAGGGAGACTCGAACAAGCGCCGATCTATATCGACGATACCGGTGGCATCACCGTGCAGCAGATGCGGGGTAAGGCACGCCGGCTGAAAGCCGAACGGGGGCTCGACTTGTTGATTGTCGACTACCTCCAACTGATGCAGGGGCGAAGCGATTCAGAATCTCGGCAGCAGGAAATTTCCGATATTTCCCGCTCGCTCAAAGCGTTGGCCAAGGAGCTCAATGTGCCCGTCGTCGCGCTGTCACAGCTGAGCCGTGCGGTGGAAGCCCGAAAGCCACCGATTCCCATGTTGGCAGATCTCCGCGAGAGCGGCGCGATCGAGCAGGATGCCGACGTGGTGATGTTCATCTATCGTGAAGAGGTGTATGACCAGAATTCCGAACGGAAGGGTATTGCCGATATCCTCGTCAGCAAACATCGAAACGGCCCGATCGGGAAAAAGGAACTCTTCTTCCATGACCGCTTTGCAAAGTTCGAGAGCCTGGACAATCGCGAAGTCGTTTGACCCTGTGTCATCCCACCCGTATAATCTTTCTGACCACCACAGCCTCAATTGCATCCATGAAGAGGATTGTGCAAGTGTTTACGATGAGCCTCATTCCGAACCGAACGCCGAACAGCAGAGGTTTCACGTCGCTCCTTAGGAGCCTGTCCAACATTGACCTTTCTACTGCGGCGAACGATCCGCGACCATCTGCGTCGTTCTCGGCCCGAAAAAATCCTCAATGTATTCCAGCGAATACACTTCCGGTTTTTCCAGCCCTGCGGCCTCGCATCTGGCCGCACCTCCTTCGCCTCGTCACGAACGGCAATGTCAGACAGGCTCCTAGCGTGATATGTTTGCTGATCTGCCTGATGGTGGTGGCCTGCGCCGCGACGCCTCAGGCGCCTGAAAGGGTGCTCGCCTCTGCCGGCATGGCGAAGACGACACCTTCGATTCATTCCCCCGATGCCGCAGCGTCCTATCATTTCATGCTTGGATACCAAGCCGAGCTTGCACAGGACACGGATCGCGCGATTCAGGAATATCAAGCTGCGCTGAAGACTGATCCGACGTCCCAGTCTGTGAAAGCGCGGCTGGCTGGTCTCTATTTTTCGTTGGGTGACATCCCCAATGCCGTACGCTATGCGGACCATGCGACAGAGGGACCGAGTCAAGACGGCCCGCTTCTCACGCAGATGGCAGGGATTTTAGCCAGTGCAGGGCAAGGAGAGCGTGCAGTGAAACTATTGGATCGCGCGATTGAAGCTGATCCAACTTCCGGCGATCCCTATTTTACGAAGGGCCTGCTGCTCCTGAATCTGAAGCGACAGTCCGAGGCGGAACAAGCCATTCGAGCTGGGCTGGCGCGAGTTCCCGAATCTGCCGTGGGCCATTACCACCTGGGCCGCATGCTTCTCGAAGCGGGAAAAGGAGAGGAGGCGACGGCGAGTTTAGAGCGGTCGATCGCAGTCAATGCCTCGTTTGAACCAGCCTATCTTGCGCTCGCTTCGATCTATGAGTCGCGGCAAGAGCAGGCTCGAGCGGTTGCCGTGCTACGAAAATATCTCCAGAGTGTGAACCCGCGAAACCGCGATATCCGACATCAGTTGGTTCGGCTCTATGTGACAGCGAAGGACTTTCAAGGGGCCAGGAATGAGTTGAATGATTTGCTGGCTGAGGACTCTTCGGACCTTGATGCCCAGCTTCGATTGGCGCTCGTGTACGGAGAAGAGAAGGAATATACCAAGGCCATTGACCAGCTTGCCCAGATTCTTAAGGCGCGACCGACGGAGCTCAAGGTCAGGGATTACCTCGGATTTCTCTACGAGGAGTCCAAGGACACGAAGAAAGCCATCGAAACCTACACGTTTAACATACAACTTGAGCCGTCCTACTTCGAAGGGCACCTTCATCTCGGTGTGTTGTACTATCGATTGAAGCAATTTCCCGAGGCTATCACGCATTTAACCCAAGCCATCACCCTGAATCAGAAGCAGCCTGAGGCCCATATCGTGTTGGGATTAACCTATCTGCAGATGGACCGGTTCGACGATGCCGCAAGGGTTCTGGAGGAAGGCATCAGCCAAAACCCCAAGAGCGCCGATTTGCACTTCAATCTTGGCACTGTCTACGACAAGCTCAATCGGTTCGATGATGTGGTGCGAGTCATGGAGGCCGCGATCAAGTTGGATCCCCATCATGCCGATGCGCTCAACTATCTGGGATATAGTTATGCAGAGCGTGGGGTCAAGATCGACCAAGCGCTTTCTTTGACCAAACAGGCCGTCGCGCTCAAACCGAGCAATGGGTACTATGTCGATAGCCTCGCCTGGGCGTTTTTCAAATCCGGTTTGTTATCCGAGGCGTTAACCGAGATGAAGCGTGCGCTCGCCCTTGTCGGCGATGATCCAGTGCTCTATGAGCATCTCGGGGATATTTATGCCAAGCAGCGAAACCTCTCTGAAGCTCGTGAGGCCTGGCTCCATGCGCTGGAGCTTGATCCCTCCAATAACAAGTTGATGGATCGATTCCGTGAACAAGGCATGGGCGATCCGACGCAGGAAGAACGTATCCAACAGGCTCAACGGCGTGTATCCGAGAAGATACCAGCCCCATAACCGTCTCCCTTCGCTGCTATACGAGTAGTCCTGTTCTCCCTTGTATGTTCTGCTCTAGCAGTAATCTCATTTTACTGCGAACCATCTGATCATCTCCACTGCATCTAACAGACTGGTCGCTTCAGTCTTCTTACTCTAGACAATTGCTTTTACAAATTATTCCTCTCATTCGGACAAGGAAATCTCTGGATCTTCCCTCCTTCCGTGAAGGGTACAAGGCCTCGCACAGTGGATGACAATTATTGGCAGATCAGAGCAAAAGCGTAGAGAGCATTTCCGATCAGTATCCGCTGCAGTCAGACTAAGAACCATAACTGTTTGATATTCATGTGACTTGCACTTCCATGGCTGGGCCATGTACTGGGCACCGAACCTGCTATACGTTTAGCGGCAGAAGCAGGTGTGAGGTCCAGAGATGAAGAAGCAAGGATGAGGGGAAAGGTCAGTGAACCATCAACAAGGAGGCGGTACGATGTTTAGGCAGTTAAAGAGTCAAAAGGGTTTTACCTTGATCGAGTTGATGATCGTCGTGGCGATCATCGGGATTTTGGCGGCCATCGCCATCCCGAACTTCTTGCAGTATCAGATGAAGTCGCGCCAAGCCGAGGCCAAGACCAACTTAGGGGCGATCCGGACTTCTATGACCGCCTTTCAGGCTGAACGAGGTTGCTACATAGGAATTCCCGTTTGGCCCGCGAACACCCCCAGCACCACGGCAAAAAGTACTCCTACACCCTGGTCAACCGCTACCACGCCTGTGCCCGGTGGTGTAACGACCTATTGCACGGCAATCTATGCTGCTCCTGCCACTGCGTCCTTTCTCGACGTTGGGTTCGTGGCAACCGGAAGTGTTTTATATCAGTACGGATCTGTTCCGGTAGCGACGGGCGGTACCGTGCCAGTTCTGGCATGTGCACCAGCAGCCTTTGCAACCAATTCTAACGCACTCGCAGGTGGCGGCGGAGCGGCTACGGACATCGGTTTTAATGCTTTTGCACAGTCAAACTTGGATGGCGATGCTACCATTTCACACTGGGGCGCGAGCCAGGACAACGGTTCTGCAGATTGCACCGTAGGAACATTCTAATCCAATCAGTTGCGTAGGAAGGGATCCCGGCAGCCGAACGGCTGCCGGGACATTCCGTTTTGCTCATTCTGCCGGTGTCTCTCTCATGGCGATCTCAACGTTATCCTTACAGTATCGCAGCGCCTTGATCGTGAATCAGCTTCTGCTCGGCATCGGGGGGCTCCTCTTGCTGGCTTGCGTCGGCTGGCTGCAAGGGGAGCTCGATCGGCGGCAGGATCGTACGGTCGTCCAGATCGAAGGGCTCGCGCAGCTTCCCAAAGGCGAATATCTAAAACCGGCCTTGCTCGGCTATCACCACTTAGGGGCCGATCTTCTCTGGCTCAGACTGCTGCAGGTGGTGGGGCAGAGACGGATTAGCGCAGACGAATTTGAGTGGATGTATCACGCCCTGGACGTGATCACTACGCTCGACCCTCAATATGCATACGCCTACTATGCAGGAGGGAGCGTTCTTGTCGATCAAGCCAACCGCCAGGATTTGAGCAATTTGCTGCTTGAAAAGGGCACCGACGCGAATCCTCAGGTCTGGTACATTCCCTTTCTGCTTGGGTACAACTACTATTTCCTGCTTGCTGATCCGGCCCAGGGAGCGAAATATATTATGAAGGCTGCCAGTCTACCGGATCGGCCTGCCTATCTTCCAGGGCTCGCCACTCGCATGGCTGCGGAGGCAGGGAATCCAGACACAGCCTTGGCGTTTCTTGAAGCCCGTTTGCTGGAGACACAAGATCCGCAAACGCAAGAATCCTTGGCGAGCAGGATGAAAGAAGTTATCATTGAACGAGATCTTCGCCTATTGGAGAGCGCGGTGGATGCCTATCGGACGCAACGTGGGACACTCCCTGCAACACTCACGGATCTCGTGGCCGCGGGAGTCTTTCAGCTGCTGCCGCAGGAACCGTTCGGAGGAGATTATCGGTTGGATCTCAAGACCGGTTCGGTCTCGAGTTCGACCCATCCGGAACGGCTGCGTACGTTTTTCAAACGTAAAAAACCGCCTGCGTACAGCTTTCCCAAGGTAGAGCCTTCCTATAGTTTCCCTAGGACATGGGAGTGAGCCATGATGCCTAATTCCGATCTCGTGGTCCAGACTGAGCAACTCTCTAAGGTCTTCCGTGTGGGGTTCTGGGGCAAGCGGGTAACCGCGGTGGAAGGCCTTAACCTCGAAGTCCGGCCTGGGGAAGTGTTTGGCTTTCTTGGCCCGAACGGCGCGGGGAAAACCACCACCCTCAAAATTCTGATGGGGCTCATCTATCCGACAAGTGGGAATGCATGGCTTTTCGGACGGGACCTGGGCGATCCGCAGACCAAGGCCAGGCTAGGATTTCTTCCTGAGTCGCCCTACTTTTACGACTACCTCACGAGCCGGGAGTTTCTTGGGTTCTATGGGCATTTGTTCGGGCTGTGGGGCGCTGTTCTGGGCAAGCGAGTCGACGAACTCTTGGAGCTTGTCGGCATGACGCATGCCAAGGATCTACAGCTCAGGAAGTTCTCAAAAGGCATGTTGCAGCGGGTGGGGATCGCCCAGGCTTTAATTAACGATCCGGAGTTGGTCGTGCTGGACGAACCCATGTCCGGGCTGGATCCCATCGGGCGGAAAGAAGTGCGTGATCTGATCTTGCGTCTCAAAGAGTCTGGGAAGACTGTCCTGTTCAGCTCCCACATCCTGCACGATGCCGAAGTGTTGTGCGATCGGGTCGCGATGATCCTGAAAGGGCGCCTCGTGGCCTGTGGCCGGGTGAACGACTTGATGGATCAAGGGGCGAGTCACCAAGTGGAACTGGTCGTGGATCATCTGACCCCTGAAGGGTTGGACCACTTACGCCCGCTTGCCGACAAAGTGGTGATGCAAGGGGATCGGATGCTGGTGGTGCTGAAGAGCCAGCAGCAGGTGGGGGGAGCGCTGGAGATTATCCGCAGTGCAAAGGCGAGTCTGGTGTCACTCAATCCTCAGAAGGGGTCGTTAGAGGATCTCTTCATCCGGGAGGTCACAGGACATCATAGTCCGTCGGAGAATCGCGCATGAAAATCCTGTCGATCGCGCTGAATACCTTTCGAGAAAACTTGCGAGACAAGCTGCTCTATAATCTGCTGGTCTTTGCCCTGCTCATGATCGGCAGTTCTGTGCTCCTGTCCCGGTTAACCTTGGGAGAGTTCCACCGTCTCATCCTGGATCTTGGGCTAGGGAGCATCAATTTCTTCGGGGTGTTGATTGCTATTTTTGTGGGGATCGGGCTGGTGAGCAAGGAGATCGAGAAGAAGACCATCTATACGATTGTGTCCAAGCCGGTGGCACGATATCAATTTCTGCTCGGAAAGTATCTGGGCCTCACGATCACCTTGTTCGTCAATACAGTTGTCATGGCGCTGGGACTGTTGTTGGTGCTCTATGCCCAAGCTGTTCCCATCGAGGGGATGCTCTTCAAGGCGCTGGCGCTGATTTTCGTCGAGTTCATGGTGATCACTGCGGTAGCCCTCCTGTTTTCCACGTTTACCAGTGCCACCCTGAGTGCCATCTTCACGCTGGCGATGTATGTGATCGGACATCTCACGGCTGACCTGAAAACATTTGGAGCGAAGATGGATGATCTCAGCCGGGGGATCTTGAACGGGATCTATTATCTCTTGCCTAACCTCGAACGGTTCAACCTCAAGGGACACGTCGTTCATCACCTGGAAATAAGTGGCTCGGACCTGATCTTGATTGTCGTCTATGGAGCGACATACACGGCATTTCTCCTCTTCACCGCCAGCCTTATATTTCATCGACGAGATTTCCGCTAAGATGGCCGGTCAGCGGTTCTGATTCTCCACTTGCATTATATCGATGACGTAGGTATTGAAGGGAGTGTTACTGCTGCCTTCTGGGTTCTTCGAGCGAGAGTCATACTGGAGAGCTATATCGATGAATGTGCCGTTGCTTGACCTGAAAGCGCAGTTCCAACCCCTCCGTGCGGAGATTATGGAGGAGGTACAATCCGTCTGTGACGAGCAGGGATTTATTCTGGGACCTCGCGTGGCGGCGTTCGAGGAATCCGTTGCCCGGTACATCGGGTCTCGCTATGCGATCGGCTGTGCCTCTGGGAGCGATGCGCTGTTGCTCTCCCTCATGGCCATGGGAGTGAAGGCGGGCGATGAGGTCATCACCATCCCGTTCACGTTTTTTGCCACGGCGGGCGCGATTTCGAGATTGGGCGCGAAGCCTGTGTTTGTGGACATTGAGCCGAATTCGTTCAATATCGATCCATCCTTGATTGAGAAAGCGATCACGCCTCGCACGAAAGCCATCATTCCCGTTCACCTCTTCGGGCAATGTGCGGACATGGCTGCGATTAACGAAATTGCCAGGCGAAAAAACGTGCAGGTGATCGAGGATGCTTGCCAAGCCATTGGGGCGGCACAGCAGGGGAAGCGCGCCGGGGTTCTTGGAGGGACAGGGTGCTTTAGTTTTTTCCCAACCAAAAATTTAGGCGGCTTCGGAGATGGGGGGATCATTACGACGAACGATACAGCCCTGGCGGAATCCATGGCCATGCTCCGTGTTCATGGGAGCCAGGTTCGGTATCTTCACGATGCGGTGGGGATCAACAGCCGGTTGGATGCGCTCCAAGCTGCCATACTCCAGATCAAATTGAAGTACCTTGACCAGTGGACTGACGGGCGACGTCGGAATGCCGGGCGGTATCAGCAGTTGTTTGCCCGATCGAAGTATGTTGATCGCGTGACGCTTCCACCAACGGTGCCGGGTAACTTCCACGTCTATAACCAATTCACCGTGCGAGCGCCGAAGCGCGATGAGTTGCGCACCTTCCTCAAAGAGAAAGGGGTCGGCACGGAGGTGTACTATCCGCTTCCGATGCATCTTCAAAACTGCTATCGAGACCTAGGGTATCATAAGGGATCATTCCCCCTGTCAGAGCAAGCGGCCGAAGAGGTCATGTCCATCCCAATCTATGCCGAGTTGACAGAAGCGCAGCAGGTTTACGTCGTCGAGATGATCGAGGAATTCTATCGGCGCGCATAGCAGGATGTTGAAAAACTATTTTGGCACAGCAGAACTTCGATGGCCTGCACGTGTGGCACAACAGGAGCACACTCTCGCAGGATGCTCAAAAAGGCCGTCCAGCAAGGCCGCAGCGAGTGAAGGGCCGAGGCGTACCCTCTGGGGTACGTTGAAGGTCTGAACGATGCGAGAACGCTGCTGGCGGACTTTTTCAGCATCCTGCCAGCAGAAGGAGGCGATGATGAGGTCGATGACGTTGGGAGGCCTGTTCATGCTCTCTTTGATATGGAGCACTGGGGCTGCCGGCAAGGAATTATCGCCTCGCGAGATTTATGAAGAAGCTTCTCCAGCTGTGGTGATGGTGATGGGGTATGCGGATGGCGGCCGGAAGGGGAGTGGTGGAACTGGTTCGATTATTCAGTCAAACGGATTGGTCCTTACGAATGCTCATGTCGTGATCGAAGAACAGACCGGGAAGCCATTTGCCCGTCTGTCTGTTTTTCTCAAGCCATCCCGAGTTACCGGAGAATCAAAAAGCGATCTCTCCCGTATGGTTCGCGCCAAGGTTCTGGCCTATTCACAGCCATTGGATCTTGCCTTGTTGAAACTTGATGAAGTCGCCGGGGCGTTGCCCGTTATCGATGTGAGTGAATCGAGTTTGGCGAGGATTGGGGATCGAGTGGTGGCCATTGGCCATCCAGAGCAAGGTGGACTATGGACCCTCACCACAGGGGTCATCAGTGCCGAAGTCGATAACTTCAATGGGGTAAGAGGCAAGAACGTGTTTCAAACGGAGACAGGTCTGAACCGGGGAAATTCTGGCGGTCCGCTCTTGGATGGAGAAGGGCGGATGATTGGGGTGAACACGGCGATTGCTCGCGTGGCACCAGATGGGCTTCCGATCACGAGCATCAGTTTCTCGCTCAAGTCGAGCGTGGCGACGCAATGGTTGCGAGAACAGGGCGTAGGGGTCCGAGCGGGACGAGGGACGCCGCTGCCCACAGGGCAAATGCAGCCTGCACCCGATCAACCTGCGACTCCATCAGCTCAGCCTCAAGCCAAAACAGTCCAACCTTCTCAGCCTGATCTGCCGCTCAAGCCCACGCTGAAGCCGGATACAGCCCTGCCGGTTCCCGCTCGTCCGTATAACCTCGATCAGTTGGTCAGTGATCGTGCGAAAGCGGAAGCCGATCTTGAAAACATGATATTAGAGATGCGTGGACGAATGAAGGGGCGATAGGCACGAGAGTCGAGAGCGGATCATCACATAGTGTTAACTGAATGCTGTCTGAGGTTTAGCCGTCTCCCACTTTTCCTATGTTCCTATGTTGTAATCGCTCCCTCCGAGGCCGATGAGACGTGCCGCGCATACTTGCCCATCACGCCGGAGGTGTAGCGTGGCAGTGGCTGTTTGACCTTCTTGAGCCGGGCTTTGATCTCTTTCTGGGAGAGTTCTACGGTCAGCGTTCGTTTGGCGATATCGAAAACAATCATGTCGCCATTCTTCACGGCGGCGATCGGGCCGCCCTTGATGGCTTCCGGTGCGACATGGCCGGCCATCAGCCCATGGGTTGCGCCGGAGAAACGGCCGTCGGTGAGCAGCGCCACTGAGTCGCCTAGGCCTGCCCCGACGATGGCCGCAGTCACGCCGAGCATTTCTCTCATGCCGGGTCCGCCGGACGGCCCTTCATACCGGATCACCACGACATCGCCCGCTTTGATTTGACGGGATTGCACGGCGACAAAGGCATCCTCTTCCCGGTTGTAGACCTTCGCCGGGCCACGGAACGTCATGATCGAATGTCCAGCCACCTTCACGACACAGCCATCCGGAGCGAGATTTCCCTTTAAGATCACCAGCCCGCCTGTTGTCTTGATCGGATTCGACAGGGGTCTGAGAACTTCTTGACCAGATGTTTCCTTGGCGTCTTTGGCCTCTTCCCCGATCGTCCGGCCGGTCACGGTCGGTTGGCCTGCGTGCAAAATGCCGGCATCAAAAAGACGTTTGGCGACCAGTGTAGTTCCTCCGGCCGCATAGAGGTCCGACGCGGTAAATCGTCCGCCCGGTTTGAGGTCAGCGAGCAACGGCACCTTCCGATTGATCTTGTCGAAGTCGTCGATGCTCAGCTTGATGCCTGCTTCGCGCGCGATGGCGAGCAGATGCAGCACGGCATTCGTCGAGCCGCCGGTGGTCGCCACGGCGGCGATCGCGTTCTCCAGCGATTTCCGCGTGATGATCTGGCGGGGCCTCAGATCTCGCTTCAGCAGATCCATGACCATCTTCCCGCATTCGAAGGCCACATCGTCCTTCTGCTGATCCATGGCCGGCACGCCGTTTCGTCCCATCGGCGAGATGCCGAGGAACTCGAACGCGATCGCCATGGTGTTGGCCGTGAACTGGCCCCCGCAGGCGCCAGGGCCTGGGCAGGCATGGTCTTCGAGATCTTTGAGCTCGGCATTGGTCATCTTACCCGCGGCATGTTTCCCCACCGCTTCGAACACGTCTTGAATGGTCACATCATGGCCTTGGAATTGGCCCGGCATGATCGAGCCGCCGTAGAGCATCACCGACGGCAGGTTCAGACGAGCGAGGGCCATCACGGTGCCGGGAATGGTCTTGTCGCAGCCGGAGAGTGCCACCACGCCGTCAAACAGGTGCCCGCGAGCCACGAGTTCGATTGAATCGGCAATCACCTCCCGACTGATCAACGAAGCCTTCATCCCCTCAGTGCCCATCGAAATGCCATCCGACACTGCGATGGTGTTGTACTCGATGGGGGTGCCGCCTGCAGCTCGAATGCCGGCTTTCACCCGTTCCGACAGTCGTCGCAGGTGGAAGTTACAGGGCATGACTTCGATCCAGGTATTGGCGACGCCGATGATCGGGCGAGACAAATCCTCGTCGGTAAATCCAACGGCTTTCAACATCGCGCGGGCCGGTGCCCGATCCGGACCAACCAGTAGACCATGGCTTGTGAGTTTCAACTCTTTCGGCATGACATCCTCTTACAGGCTGCTGAAAATGCTCTCATTCCTCACCCTCCATCTCCTAGGCGCGCCAAGACACGCCATCTCACGGCACTCGTTCTCAGTCGTTCGAACTCCTCAACGTACTCTGTCCGCATACGCCTCCGGGTCCTCTCCTTGCGGCCTTGCTGGACGGCTTTTGATCAGCCTGGGGAGGTATCGACTTCTGTATGAGAAAATAGGACGGTAAGAATTACTTTTCTTTCTTCTCGCCTTTTCTCTTCTCGTCCTTCTTGGATTCCGTATCGATCACGGCACCAGTGGCTGCGTCGATGTGGACTTCCGTGACATGCCCGTCGGCGCCGAGAACTGCAACTTCCCAGACTGTCTTGCCATGTTCCTTCTCAAGTTCTGCTTCGGCGACCGTTCCAGGCACTTTTTCGGACGCGGTTTTGATGGCCTGATCGATCGTGACCTTGGCGTCCTTGACGAGGTCTGCGATATTGCATCGCTCATCATCGGCCCAGGCGGGGGAGCCCAGGGCGAACAGTAACCCGATGACGCCCGCTGTGATGGAGCCCACTGTCCTCATGATGCATCTCCTCGCTGGATGGCACGGTTCTCTGCTCGCGCTTCCCGGATAGTATTACTGCGCTTTCATGCTTGATGGCGGTGCGGGCGTTGCAGCATCGCCACTCTTATGCGGATTATCCTTCGTCGCGCCGCCATGAGGGTTGCCGTGGCCCTTTCCGGCACCCTTGTACTGTTGCATCATCTTCTCCTGCTCGGCCTTCTCCTTGGCGAGCTGTTCCGGAGTCAATATGGCGAGCACATCCCGTCGGGCCTTGATGAAGGTCATGCGCAGTCCGGTCTGTAGATCTCCGCTCTGCTTCAACTTGGCTTCGATCGCCCCCACGTCGGACTTCTCATCGTCGATCAAGGCTCTCAACTCACGCTCCGCCACCTGTATGTCGGCCTCACTCTTGATGCGGGTCTTGTCCAGGTTGAGTTGCATGTCTTTGAGCTTCGTCACCTGTTCTGCGGTGAGTCCGATCTCCTTTTCATGCTTGAGCAGATGTCGGATCAGATGACCGGTGCTGTTGTGCATCATGTCCCCGCCATGCCCTCCCATCGAGCTATGCTTGCCGTCCCCATGTCCTTCCTTGCCATAGCCTGGCTCATTGGCCCAGGCCGTAGACATCCCCATGGTCAGCGCGAATGCCGTTGCGACGCTGAGCGTCACGATTGTACGTGTTCCCTGTTTCATGCCTGCCTCCTTAAGTTGAACCGAATGAAGACACCTGACTCCATGATGACTAGCGACCCAGTAACCCGTGCTCGCCCTTCAGCCCATTGAACAAGAATTGCACCGCAAGCGCAGCCAGTAACAGCCCCATCAAGCGGGTGATAATTTTCTCGGCAATCGGGCTTATCCACTTCGCGCCGGAGGCTCCGAGAGCCAGGGTGATATAGCTTGCCAGACCGACCAAGGCAACGCAAGCCAGCAGCACACCTCGCTGTGCCCATGATATGGCCTGGGCTTCCAGCAGAATCACCGTCGAAATGGCTGCGGGTCCCGCCAACATCGGCACAGCCAACGGTGTAATGGCGATATCGTCTTTCGTCGCCCCGGCGGCGGTCTCTTCTGCCGTTTCTTGGACCGGAGACCGCTGTGCACGCAACATATCGAGTGCGACCAACAACAAGACGAGTGCCCCGGCCACCTGGATGGCCGGGAGCGTGATCCCCAGGAGAGTAAAGATCCACTGCCCGATGAGTGCAAACCCCATCAAGATACCAACCACGACCAGACAGGCGGTGCGAGCCATATGCAGTCGTTGGCTGATCGAGTCGCGAGCCGTCATGGCCAAGAAGGCCGGGACGGTCGCGATTGGGTCGACGATGACAAAGAGGGAGCTGAACGCCAAGACCGCATATTCAGTGAGCGTCATGAGTGTGATCGGCGTCGAGCCTGGGCGAGCAGTTCTGCACGAGGGTCCTGGTGCGCGATGGCCCTGAGCTGGTCGTACAGTTTGAGTTCCTCATCGGCCAATGAGGGCGGCATCACGATCTGGATTGTGAGAAAGAGATCGCCGTGGCCGCCGGCTGCGGCGGGGAGGCCCTTGCCCTTCAGCCGAAGCTTACTGTCAGCGCGACTTCCCGGCGGAACCTTCACCCGGACCGGCTCCACCAGCGTCGGGGCCATGACATCAGCCCCCAAGGCCGCTTCCCATGGGAAGACGGGAAGGGAGACATGAATGTCGCTCCCCTGTCGGCGAAAGACTTTGTCCGGAACGATTGCCACACGCAGATACAAATCGCCGGGCTTCCCGCCGTTGCTGCCCGCTTGTCCCTTGCCAGCCACGCGAACCCTCGTTCCATCCTGTACCCCGGCGGGGATTCGTACTTCGATCGTACTCGGCTGCAGCGTCGCACCCTGCCCCTGGCAGGTTGGACAGGTTCGTCCGCGAAGGATTCCGCTTCCATGGCAGGTGGTGCAGGTCACGGGCTCTTGCAAGGTCATGCGTTTCGTCACGCCGGTGAACACCTCGGCCAGCGTCAGTTGTACCTCCGTCTCGAGGTCCTCTCCCTGGATGGCAAATCCACGACTACTGCCGGATCGTCCTCGTCCTTTGAACAGGTTCTCGAAGATGTCGGAAAAGCCTTCTCCGCTGAACGAAGTCTCGGGGCCGCTCTCCCCGCGTGCACCGGCCTGACGGCGCGCTTGCTCGTGCGCCTCGGCCTGCTCCCAGTTGGCTCCATATTGATCGTATTTTTTCCGTTTGTCCGGATCGCTCAGGACTTCGTGTGCTGAGTTCAACTCCTTGAACTTTTTCTCCATCTCTGATTTCTTGGAACCGCTATGGAGATCGGGATGGACCTGGCGCGCGAGGCGACGATAGGCCTTCTTGATGTCGTCCGCTGACGCAGACTTGGAGAGACCGAGAACCTGATAATAGTCGCGCTCTGTGGTAGCCATAATAAAAGAATAGGACCGAATGACTTAGTCGCAATTGGAATTTACGCAGCTTACGGGGTCGATCAGGGCTTTGCAAGAGCGAGAGGCCGGATTTGCAGGCTGTGAAAAACGATGCTGTCCCGTCTGAGATCCAATAGCTCGTATGTCTGGGGCAACTGAACACGACCATCAGGATGCTCAAAAAGACCGTCTAGCAAGGCCGCAGCCGATACAAGCACCGGAGGTGTAGCATTTCTCACCCGCCCACCCCAAGCTGCCAAGACAGCTTGTTCTCCAAGTGGGCTACGTTGAGGATGCTTTTGAGGCGAGAACGCCGCACGGGAAAAAGCGCGTTTTGGCGCGCTGGGGTTGGATGGGTGAGAAGAGCGACTTTTTCAGCATCCTGTCACCGTGGAACGACAGTCTTGGCCCGCAGCATCATCTTGCAGTAGGAGCAGACTTCGGCGGTGGTAGGCTGGCTGCACGAGGTGCAGGGGTGGAGGACGGCCCGGTCTTTCTCCGTCATGGTGGTCGCAGTGGGCTGCTTCTTGCTTTGCTTCTCGAGGAATCCCCAGTAGAACGTCTGTTTCGTACCGGGCGACTCGGTCTCCAGACGATTCAAGACTTCCTTGTACTGGAGCATCTTAGAGCCCTTTGCCATGGGGCATTCCTCGACGATGTAATCGATCCGGTTCAGCACCGCATAGGCTGCGAGTTCTCGTTCCGAGAGCCGGTAGAGGGGTTTCACCTTCTTGGCAAACCCTTCCACCGAGGCCGGCAACGACGGACCCTGCTTATCCAGATATTCTTCCTGCCAATGCAGCACGTTGCCCAAGAGCCTGGCCGCTTCGTCATCGAGATTGTGGCCCGTGGCCATCACGTCATAGTCTTGTTCGATCGCCACGCGATTGAACTGGTAGCGTTTGATGGTTCCACACGTAGAGCAGGTCGGGCGATGGATGAGCTGGGCCAGTTCCTTGATCCCAGCTCCGGCCTCCTGTTCGACCGTATGGAGGTGCAACGTGGCTCCATGTGAGGCAGCGACGGCGTCAGCGAATTTCGTCACCTTCGCATGCGACTGCTCGGAATAGGCCCCGATGCCGAGGTTCACATAGAGCGCGTCGGTGCGATAGCCGAGCTTGAGCAGAATGTCCCAGAGCGCCAGACTGTCTTTTCCGCCGGAGACAGCCACGAGAATCCGGTCCTCTTTCCCAAACATCTTTTCCGACTTGATCGCCCGTGCAACCTGATCGTGGACGAAGCCGTTGAAGCAGCCTTTGCAGAAAGCGGCATTGTGGCGAGGGAGACCGATGACAGCCTTGGTTTTACATTTAGTGCAATTCATATTTTTTTGGGCTAGCGGCGCGTGGCGGGAGGCAAGGGGACGGAGAATCGATTTACTCTAGCCCCTAGCCTCTGGCCCCTCGTCCTTTTCAATCTCCACCTGAGATCACCGGTCGGATTTCAATCTGATCGCCGTCGTACAGCATCTCGTCTTCGGTGACCAGATCATCGCCTTTGATCACCAGATGCGCTTCGACGACGAGATTCAGCTCGCGCAAGAGTTCCTTGACCTTCTTGGGGCCTTTGACCTCGACGGTTCTGGCTGGATGGCTTAGCTGGACTTGCATGAGGCATCATAGGCTGGGTGGCAGGCACGAGGCAAGAGGCGAAGGGCAAGCGGCGTACGGACAAGGCGAAAATCGTTCCGCCTCTAGCCTCTTGCCCCGTGCCACTCGCCTAGAGTTCTGCTTCTCGCAGAAACTTCGCCGATTCCTCCGGTGCCACAGGATTGATGTAGAACCCCGTGCCCCATTCGAAGCCTGCCACTTGCGTCAGCTTCGGAATAATTTCAATGTGCCAGTGATAGAAATCCACGGTCTTTTCGTGGAGGGGCGAACTATGGAGGATAAAGTTGTATGACGGCCGAGCGAGGGCTTTGTCCATCCGTCGCAGCGCTTCAGAAAGGATCGGCGCGAGGAACTCGAATTGCGTCTTCTGGCTCTCTTCGAAGTCGGCGGCGTGGCGTTTAGGGAGTATCCACATCTCGAAGGGAAACCGAGGCGCAAACGGAGTGACGCAGAGGAACTCCGGATTTTCCGCCACGATGCGATCGCCGTCAGAAAGATCCTGCCTGAGAATATCGCAATAGATGCAGCGTTCCTTCTGCTCATAATGGGTCCGACAGCCCTCGATCTCGTCCAGGACGCTGGTAGGGATGATCGGCAAGGCGATGAGTTGTGAGTGGCCGTGTTCCAGTGTGGCGCCGGCTGATGCGCCGTGGTTCTTGAAAATCAGTATGTAGCGGAACCGCGGGTCTTTTTTCAGGTCGATCATGCGATCGCGATACGCCCACAGCACGTCCTCGATCAGTTTTGTCGGCATGTCGGCCAGGCTATCAGTGTGGTTCGGAGTCTCGATGATGACTTCATGCGCGCCGATGCCATTCATCCGATCGTAGAGGCCAAAGCCTTGGCGGTCCAGGTCGCCTTCGACCTGGAGCGCGGGGAACTTGTTCGGCACAACCCGTATGGTCCAATTCGGGCCGTTGGGCTCCAGCGGTTGCGGCCGATAGGCCATGATCTCCTTCGGCGTCAGTCGCTCTTGCCCTGGACAAAAAGGACACAGCGCTGCGGCCAGCGGTCGAGCAGGTAGCACCGGAATGAAGTCCTTGGGCCGGGCGTTTCGTTCTGTCGAAATGATGACCCAGCGACCGACAATCGGATCACGGCGTAAATCAGGCATCTTTTCCTCCAGACAGGCTAGGGGCAAGGGGCTAGAGGCCAGCGGTTAAGTCTTCTCTTCCCTCTCGCCTCGAGCCTCTGGTCTCTCGCCAAAGTTTCAAACGCGCCACAGATTCGCCTCAAATTCAGGACCTGGAACGAAAAAGGTCGCAGGGTTGTGGTGCGGATAGCGTGCGACTTCCAAGCGATGTTCCAGCACAAGAATCACCATGCGGAGTTCCTGCCCGGCTGTGACCTGTAAGTCCTTAAATGGCACAGCCAGTTCGACAATACTTCGACGACTGATCGATCGGGAGGAGTCGATCTCTTGCCAGGATCCGCTTGCCAGTCTCCGCGAGAGCACAAAATGGTCCGGCCCTGACGGTGCGAGTGAAAACGACAGTTGATAGAGCTCTGCAGGCGTTTGCAGTTGCAGCTCGACCATCAGCGCTTCCTGCCGGGCCTGCGCGTGCTCGTCGGGGTCGAGCCGGAGATACAATCGGTCAAGGCTCCAGCCAAACTGGATGTCGGTCAGGATTCCTTCGGCTTTCCACATCGCGCCAAGCGGCGGTTGAGTCTTGATCCTGCCCGCTCCACGCCACTCAAAAAAATCAGTCACGAGTCCATCGATGGACGGATTGAGCAAGGCGAGCGGCTCGGTCACGAGGTCTGCCTCCGGCACGCTGCGTGGACTGCTGATAGGCTGATTCAACAGGTCCGGTGGAGTCAGCCCCGCGATGGTCCATACGTTTCGAAGGTGGGTCCGAAAGAGCCGATCGAACTCCTCTTTATAGTCGGTATCAAAGTCGTCTCCATACCACCAGAACCAATCGCTGCCTTCGGCGGCATAGAGTTCGTCCCAGGCCGCTTGCGCGCGGTCCGGAGGAAGCGTGTCAGCGATTTCGGCGAGACGGGATCGCGTATGACCGACCAGGTCCCATCCCCGATTGTCTTCCTGGTGGCCGATCCAGATCTTGTAGTCCTGATTGATCCAGGAGCCCGAATGGAGGTGACTGACCCGCCGGGTGGCTGGCGCGGCTGCGATGGCCTCGGAGATCGTCGCGGTGGTGGTGCGAACTCCGTCGCCATCGAGCGCGCCGGTCGAGCAGGCCTTGTAGAGGAGCGACAGAAACTGTTCGCCACCCTCGTGGTAGTGCTCCCATGGATTTTCCCCATCGAGCACAATCGCGATGGTGACCTGTTCCTGCGGCGCTTCGTGAATGGCGTGGCGCAGCCGGCGAAGCACATCCTCGACGGCCAAATCAGGAGTGGTCTTGTGGTAGACGAATCCAAAGGCGTCGGAGATCTCTCGATCGCGAAACAGGATCGTGACGTCTTGGCCCTCCGACCCGACCCGGTAGGACTGATACAGATCTCGATGGCGTTGCCACGGTTCCCGGGCCGCGTCAAGCGAGCGGGCGAGGATGCCTTCGTCGGTCGCCAACCAGCGCAGGCCGACCTTCGGCAACATCGGGATCAGCTCCGGGCAGACGGAGCCCTCCGACGGCCAGAGGCCCACAGGAGCTCGGCCGAAGGTGGCGGTGTGAAACTCGACGGCCCGCTGCAGCTGCGCCTCCGCATCTTCCGGCGCATGGAAGCGCGAGGGGAGCGGGAGATCCGGTCTGGCGCGTCGAGTGAAGTCTGTGTCGATGACGAGCGGCAGGATCGGATGAAAGAAGGGGGTTGTCGTCAGCTCGATTTGTTCCCGCTCCACCAGCCGTCGATAGAGCGGAACGATGTCCTGCACGGCGGCGCGTTGAAGGGCCAATACTTCCTGTTTCTCTTCTTCCGTGAAGCCTCGGTTTTTCGCGCGCAATGCAGCCAGGCGCGGAAAGCGACGGACGGTACCGTAGCCGAACCAGGCGAGGTTGTGCCACGTCTGTAAGTCCAGCAGGTCCTGTGTGGAAAACTGCCGCGAGATCCGCTCCAGGTCGCGACCATAGACGTCGGTCCCGCGCTTCACGAGCAATTCATGATAACGAGGGTAGGGACGCACCATCGTGGCCCAATTGGCGGAGAAGAAATGTCGAACGAGAAAGGCTTTCTCTTCCGGACGGAGATCCGCTGCCGGACGCTGCGCATGTTCCAGAAAGAGGTCGCGCACCGTCCCCGATCCGACTTCTTGCAGTTGGCGCAGGAGCGAGGGAGTGAAGTTGAACGTGGCTTTCACCGACGGAAACTTCTCCAACCCATACGCCATATCGTAGTAGGCTTTGGTGGCATGGAGGCGCACCCAGGGCATACTGGCAGATCCCGCGACCGGGTCCGTGTAATACGGTTGATGCATGTGCCAGAGAAAACAGATGTGGGCAGTCTTCATAGTCGGGTGTTATCGAGGACGTGGCAGGAGGCTGAACAAGTCCGCCAGCTTCATATACAGACGATCGAAGTCTTCGCATGCATCTATAGTTTTTCCGCAACCATTTCGATACAAGTATGCCATAGGGTCGGGAACGGCGCGAGAGGAAATCGATGTGTGACACAACTTGGCGAGGTGTGATGACTCAATTGTTCTTGTACTGGGTGCCGGTGGCGCTGTATGCCGGAACAATTTTTTTCATGTCGGCTCAGCCGCATCCGGAGGATCGACTGCCGTCATTCTTGTTCACACATGTCAGCGATAAAATTTTGCATGCGGTGGAGTATGGCATCTTGGCCCTGCTCTGTTACCGCGCGTTCCGCTGGGCGGCGGGACCGGCTCTCGCTCGGCAGGCGGTCGTGCTGGCGATCGTAACGGCATCGGTCTACGGCCTCACGGATGAAGTGCATCAAGCCTTCGTCCCCCTCCGCGAGTCCAGTTGGAAAGATTGGCTGGCCGATACGGTTGGGGCTGTCATCGGAGCGATGAGTTGGTGCTCCATCAGGTCGGAATGATGCGCCTCCGCCTTCCTGCTTGTCTGTCTTGTCCATCTGGTTCCCTTGTGAGATAAACCAGACAAACCAAATAAATTGGTCTGCGCCCGTGCCTTCCCCATAAGGCGGGGTGATTTCCAGAAGGGAAAGGGGTATTCTGCAGCGACAGCGTTAACTTAAAAAAGATTCCTGAATTATTTTTCTGGCCCAGCGATGTCTGTAAAAAGAAACGCTCAGGATCTCTTTGAGTATATCGCTGAGGTTTATTCCATTGACCTGCCGGTCATACGGGACGTCTTGGGTTATGGGGATGGGCGCTGGTGGCAAGCCGAACTCGTGCCATCTCGTTTCTGTAAGGTCAAAAGCTTTGATGATAACAATGACACTCAACTTGGCCCAGACGACACAGATGGGGCTTGGCTTTCTGTACTAAAAAGTGCCTGTGATCCTCCTCCTCCTCTCCCAGAGTCTTTGCTTGACTGGGTCCAGCTATCTCCTAATCCGTCTAAACGCCCCAGCCCTAGACCAAAGATCTCAAAACGACATAGATTTGATGAAGATCCGGCTCGCCTATCGCGTTATGACGAATATCGCAAAGCTTGGATCAACTGGGAGAAGCAAAGAGAGGAACAACGACCAGGAATCCCTGATTCGTTAAAGGACTGGCTGGACCTCTCCCGAGGAGAATCGAATTTACCATCGCCGATTCAAGAGCAAGAACAGGAAGAGCGTTTTGAAGATGACCAGAACCAGCCGGTGCTTTTGGACACCTACTTAACCACGCAATGGTGTCTGTGGGCCGACAGAACCTTGCTTCCCTTTAGAGCGAACGAGCTGTATGATCAGCTCTTTAGCCTACACCAGAGGCTTTCTGTCGAGGGTGACCGCTGGGAAATCGTGTGGGGACATCTGTTCCTGAACTGGCAGCATAGCCCGGGTAAGGCCATATACCACCCACTTCTTCTCACACCTATATTTCTCGAATTTAATCCGGAGAAGAGAAACATCACACTTACTCCCAGTCAGCCAACCAAGTTCGATTTCGAGTGTTTGCGCGATCTTGAGTACAACTACAAAGACACACTACTAAGCTTGGTTCGTCGGATTAATGAGGGCGAGGAGCCTCCCAATCCCTGGAACCACAACACCGTTCGTGGGCTGTCAGCTACCGTCTCCGGCTACCTCAGTAGCAAAGCTGAATCCGAGACCAACTTATACAGCGACAAACCAGTATCAAAACCTTCGCCTTCTCCCAAACCGACAATTTCAAATGCTCCGATCATCTTCGTGCGAGAAAGGGTACGTCACTTCTGGATTGAAGATGCTCGAAAAGTAGCCGCTGTAATCGCAGGAGGCGCACAAGTCCCTCCGTTCATTCATGCTGCGGTTTCAGATCCAGCGAAAGATAAATTGCACTCCCTCGCCTTGAGCAACTCCTCAAGAAGTTCTTCCCGGCCTCCCCTTGACGGCAGTTCTGATGTTGAGGATGAAGATAGTGAACTGTATTTTCCCTTATTACACAATGACCAGCAAAAAGAGATTTGGGAAAGGTTGAGACATCAGTTTGGTGTGCTGGTCCAAGGCCCGCCTGGCACAGGCAAGAGCCATACAATTGCCAACATCATCTGCGACCAATTGGCCCGCGGCAGAAAAATTCTTGTCACGAGCCAAACAGAAAATGCGTTGCGCGTTCTCAGGGGGCATATTCCCTCTGCGATCCGAAGTCTATGCGTCTCCCAATTGGGTAACGATACAGAATCCAAGAAACAGCTCCACGAGGCTGTGACGGAAATTGGCCAGCACCTGGCTGAAAGAGGAAGTCAGGCACGACAACAGCGGATTGAGAAACTAAAAGATAGCCTCAGGGTAACCCGTGAAGAACAAGCCCGCCTTCAGAATCAAATTCGAGACTGGGCCAAGCTTGATTCAGAAGTGATCCTGATTGGAGAGGAGAAACTTACTGCCCATCAGGCAGCCAAAGAATGTTCACTCAAGCAGGAGAGGCACGGTTGGCTTCCTGACAAGCTTTCTCCTGAAACCATTCCACCTTTGAATGACCACGAGCTTCGTGAACTGTGTCAGTTATTAAGGGATCTCAATCCGGAGGATAGGAAGTTCTGCCAGTCACCACTCCCAGCGCTAGTGTCATTACCGACGCCTCAGAAGATAAGGGAAACGCTCTCCGAACTCCGGGCATCAAAGGCCATCGTCGATGAAACTGAGCTGTTGAGAAGAGATTGGAGCGATAAACTCGTTTTAGCTTCTCACTCTGAGCTGAGCGAGGTAGGTGCAATCTTAGAAGCCGCACTAGCCTCTCTTCAACAAATCTCCGAAGATTGGCAGAGGCGAATACTCGATTTGATGGCCTCCGAAGATTCTCAGCAAAGCTTTTGGTCCAGCTTTATCAGTGTATGTAGTGAGTTGCGGGAGAAGGCCTTTGGGTGCTTTGAACGTGTGCAAGGTTACCAGATTGAAGGGCTCCCCTTGTTAGATGCCGAGACAGAATGGGCCGATGCGCTAGAGGAGCTCGCAAGGGTTGTTGTTAGAGGTGGAAACCCAGGGAAGTTTTTTACACAGCTCAGTCTGTCTAAACAGGCTAAAACACTCTTCCAGACAGTTGTTGTGGATGGCAAGCCGCTTTCAACAATAGAACGAATTGACGTGGTGGCTTTCCGTCTTGAGTATGTTAGCCATATTCGAAGAATGGAGACTCGGTGGCAACAAACAATAAGAATAGTGGAAGGCCCGAGGCGGGACAAACACGCTCCCATGGCCCTAGCTGATATTGACGCAAGACTGCGAAAGGCCCGAGACGTAGTGGAATGGGCCCGCTCCCAGATGGGAAGTCTCAAGGAACGTCTAACCGCTCTAGGTTGTCCAAAGAACAATCGGGTGTTTCACCGAGAGGCGACGCTGCTAGAGCACCTCAAGTGCCTTCAGGGCCAGATTGCCGCTACGAGGGTACATGACCTTTCCTTGGAATTAAAACATTCCTCCACCTGTGTAGATGAACTTTCCAGGAATGCGAGCTGTCGATCAACACTGCTCCGGCTCGCTGATGCAGTCAGACATCAGTCGAGCGAGGAATATGAGGCGTGCTACGCCGAGTTTTCCCGGCTTTACGATGTTCGCGTGAAGGTCCAACGACTAGAAGAGCTTCTGAAACTTCTCCAGAGCAGGGCTCCCAAGTGGGCGTCTCAGATTGAACACAAAGCACAGCTTGCCGGACTGGACGCCATTTCTCCAGATTGGCGAGACGCCTGGAGGTGGCAGCGCCTGACACAGTGGCTTACCCATTTACATGGTCGGGAGAGCGTAGAGGATCTCCAGGTAAAGGCCGAAAAGCTTCGAAACAAAGAACATGAGCATATTACGGAACTTGTTATTGAGCGGACCTGGCAAAGACAGCTTGGAAACGTCCGCGATCAACACTACATGGCACTAGCAGCATGGGCTACCGCCATGAAGAATTATGGAAAGGGGACCGGAAAGTTTGCAGGAAGATTCTTGGCTGCTGCGGCGAGGGCGATGATTGATGCTGTCAAAGCTGTTCCTGTGTGGATCATGCCCCTATATCGTGTGGTCCAATCTTTTCACGCTGAGCCGGATCTCTTTGATCTCGTTATTATAGATGAAGCCAGTCAATGCGACATTCGTGCGTTGCCCGTTCTTTTTCGCGCCAGACAAGTTCTAATCGTCGGCGATCCAGAGCAGATTAGCCCCACGAATGTTGGCGTTGAAAGAGAAAAGGTTTTTGAGCTGATTCGCATCAGGCTTGCCCAGATTCCTCACCCTGAGCGGTTCATCATCGACAACAGTTTGTTCGAAATCACACAGACGATTCCGGGGATGACCCGAACGATGTTGACCGAACATTTTCGCTGCGTTCCTGAAATTATCGAGTTTAGCAACAACTTATGTCCGACATACGCGGGCAGACTCGAACCTCTGCGTCAAACGAACCCGCATGAGCGCCTGGAACCACCTATCATTACTTCCTTTGTTCCGAGCGGTTTCAAAAACGACTCTGACGTGAACAAACCAGAGGCAGAGGCGCTTGTCGAAGCAGTAGTTCTGAGCTGCAAATGTGAAAAGTACACAGGGAAAACCATGGGAGTCATCTCCCTCCTCGGCGAGAACCAGGCTAAATACATTTCAGATCTGATTGCGAGGGAGCTAGATGAACGAGAGTGCTCTCAACGACGCATAATATGTGGGGATGCGTATGCGTTCCAAGGAGACGAACGGGACGTAATGTTCCTTTCCCTTGTCGTAGCCCCAAACGCAAGTTTCGCTCCGCTGGTAAGAAATGATGCGCGACAGCGGTTTAACGTCGCTACCAGTAGGGCAAAAGATCAGGTTTTCTTATTTCATTCTATTCGCATTGAGGATGTGAAGAATGAGAATTGCGTCCGTTACAAGCTGTTAAAGTGGTACCAGAATCCCCCATTGGCTGAAATGGAAGCGGACGTCGAGACGCTCAGGCAGAAGGCCGACAGTCCTTTTGAAATCGAGGTCGGCACAAAAATTATCAAGAGAGGCTTCAAGGTAATCCCTCAGTTCAAGCCATTTCCCAGAGATTTTCAATACCGAATCGACCTTCTGGTGCAAGGACCAAGGGGAAGATTGGCCGTGGAGTGTGACGGCGACCAGTGGCACGGTCCTGAAAAATGGGAATACGACCAAAGAAGAGAGACTCAGCTCAGACGAGCTGGATTGAAGTTCTGGCGTATTAACGGAAGTACCTTCTATCGCGATAAGGATAAGGCCCTAGATTCACTTTGGCCCGCGATTGAGAGACATTGCACGGGGCAATAGCATTAAACGTAGCTATTACGAATTAATACGACGCTGCCGGGGTCATTGCTTGACCTTGCACTTCACGCCCTCGCCAGACTGTCCTTCACTGCGCGAATAATTTCTTAGACGCGAGACATACGGGACGAGCGAAACGGGTCACATGAGGCCTGAACTCAACTCTTCACCCGCATCCGCATTTAGCGAGGCGACTGGTGTGGTCTTCACCGCGCGCATCGGACGAACACAGTTTTATCGTGCGCGTTCTGCGAGCACAGAGACCATACCAGCCGCCTCGCCATCCCCTTATGAGCGTATGCGTTTCGTGAAAAATTGTGACTCGCTCGCAGAAAAGGGCTTGAATTTATTGAAAGAGCAGCGAGACTGAGCCGTCCTTTGCGATCTTGGCGATGAACGGTTTCGCGTGGTTCTTCAAAAACCGGGTGATGCGGGGGAGTGCCTTGACGAAGATCTGCGCCATTTCATCGCCTTGCAGATCACCTGATGTCAGGATAAATGCCGCCACGCCCGCCTTCATGAGCGCCAGCCGTTCTACGTGTCGATACCGGATGCGATGGTCTTTGGTCAAGACAATCCACTCGCGTTGTCCGGCCTCGGCGAGCCAGTCTTCATCCTTGGCATCCGGGGGAAAGTGGTCATCGTGGATATGGAGTTTGGTACCGGCCTGACGGAGCGCTGAGGCTACGCGCTTCTTCCCCAAGGAGCGATCGAGGAAGAAGACGGGCGCTTCAGGCAGCTTCGACGGAGAGTTCGCACCTGATGGCTTCTTCGATTTCGAGCCGCCGGCGTCCATAATCGTCTGCCAAGTCGTCCACGGATTCGCCGGCCTTATAGCGTTCCGCGATCACAGCTGTTGGAATACCGGTGCCTGCCAGCACAGGCCGGCCGAAGGAAACCTGTGGGTCGATGACGACGGCTCTGGGTTCCTCTTGGAGGTCGCGTTTCCGCGTGAAGGGGTACAGTCTGATTGGTATGCCCTTAAGGTCTCGTTCGATTCGATGGAGATGTGCCTGGAGAACTTCGTGAATGGCCAATTGCCCTTCCTGGGAAATGTTGATCAATTGACTGAATTTCTTGATGAAGAGGTTCAACCCATCGGTGACGAATTCCTGATCGGCCAAGGGGTGTCTCGAAGGAAATTGCTTCGAGAGATAGTTCATCGCGGTTCTGACTTTTTCTAATGGGATGTCATGCTTGCGGCGAATGGCATCGAGGACGTGGATCTCCACCAGGTTCATGAAGGAGAGCAACTTCACGGCTTGATCGGGCACCTGAATGATCGGTCTGGAGAAGCGCACGCCGGTGATGCTGCTGTAATGTCGACCTGAAACCCAGTCTCGAATTGTCGTGCGTGGAATGCGCAGATAATGCGCAGCTTCCATGACGCCATAAGAAGCAACTTCTCGCGCATCAAAGTGTTTGTCGAACGCTATAGCCTTCTGTTTCATACGATTGGTAGGCACTGTATCGCTCTCTTCATAACTGGTCAAGTAGCGGGAAGCGGAATAAAAACTGGCTGAAGTCTTTCCCACCGGAGTATCCATCGCTACCTGCCTGAGTAATACGCTCGCGCTATCCACTGTGTGCTTCCATTCGTACCCTCTTCTCCAGTTCAATGTCCTTGCGCCACACCCTCTGTTCCGGAAGCACAAGAGTCGCCCTGACGGCTCTTGATTTCCCGGCTTCTTCTGAAGCGACGTCGGTTGCATCTCTACAGAAACTGAAGGAGAATAACGGTCATGAATCAGAAACCGAACCAGCCGATCGATTCCGCTCAGGCCGACGCGAGACTCAAACAGTGGCGCAGTCTGCACAATACCTCGGCGAAGATGGCGGCGGCTCACCGGAAAGTCCTGCTGGAGCGGGTGAACCAGTCCATGGCGTTCGAGAACCAGCCGGTCAGTATGAATCGCCTCAAGACCCTGACGATGACTCCGAAAACCAAAGCAAGCTAGGATTTCCTTGTGTCTTGCCGGGGTCATTGCTTGACCTTGCACTTCACGCCCTCGCCAAACTGTCCTTCACTGCGCGAATAGTTTCTTAGTCTTCTACTTTCTATCCTAGGGTGACTCCCATTACGCGCCTCCTACCTTCTCCCTTGAGGGCAGACTAGATGGTCTCCCACTGCGCGTGTTCAACGAGGGTCTTCTGAGACCGCGCGTTGCACGAGCACAGGAGACCATCTAGTCCGCCCCTCAGAGTCTTGACCTTTCTTTAGAGGAGTGGGCGAGGCTGCCCTTCACTGCACGCAGTTTCTCCGTCTTCTCTTTTCCATCCCATTGGGAGGGGAGTTAGGGTGACTCCAACTGCGGCCGTCGAACGAGGCCTTCCATTCCCAATATCTTTCTTTAGGGGAGTGGCCGAGGCTGCCCTTCACTGCGCGCATCGGACGAGCACCGTTTCATCGTGCGCGTTCTGCGAGCAAGAAGGGCACCTGGCCGCTCCCTGTTCATCCTCTTCGTGACAACCTTCACCCGCGCCAGTATAATGCGCAGCCTATGGCTACTGTCGATCCTGCCGCGCCGAAACAGCCACTGACTTTGCCGGATCCTACCCTCGTGGCTGCCACGGTCGAGGCTCGGCTTCCCGTTGAGGGACAATTCAAGGCACTGACGCCCTTAGCTGGCGATGCGTCCAACCGCCGGTACTTTCGCATCGCGTTGACCGGGACCGCTCCTCGCTCTGTGATCCTCATGCAATTGGCCGAGCCGGAGGCCTTCAAGCAATCGGAAGAAGCCGTCAGCGGGGCGGCTCATCAGGTCACCGAGTTACCGTTCCTGAACATCCTGTCCCATTTATCCAAAGCCGGTGTCTCCGTTCCGCGGCTCTATCACTATGATCAGACGGCGGGGCTACTCTATCTTGAAGACTTTGGGGATCTCACTCTGTCTGAAGCCTGTCGCGATGCGAGCGCGGAGGAGGTGGAGGCGCGTTATACGCAGGCCGTCGATGCGCTCGCGCACATGCAATCGAGGGCCACGTCACTACCCGATCCGAATTGTCTCGCGTTCCACCGCAGTTTCGATGTGCCGCTCCTCATGTGGGAGTTCGACCATTTTCTGGAATATGGGATTGAGGCGCGGCAAGACATACCGATGCATGACGAGGGGCGTCGAGAGATTCGCGGAGCGTTCGAGAAGATCGCCGAATTGTTGGCGAAGCAGCCACGGGTATTTGTCCATCGGGATTATCATTCCCGCAATCTGATGGTCGATGGCGCGCGGTTGGGTGTGATCGATTTTCAGGATGCGCTGATGGGACCGGAGACCTATGATCTTGCCTCGCTGCTGCGCGACGCCTATATCCAGCTTGACGAGGAGCTGATCGACCGCTTGATCGACCGCTATCTCGATCAGTTGGCGACACACCGACAGGTGCGGACCAACCGGGACGCCTTCCGCCGCCTATTCGACTTCACGAGCATCCAGCGGAACCTCAAAGCGGCTGGGCGATTTGTCTACATCGATCGCGTCAAAGGCAATCCCAAGTTCCTCGCCGACATTCCGCGCACGTTGGGCTACGTCCGGCGAAATCTGCACAAGTATCCGGAGCTATTCACGTTACGCACACAGTTGGACCGCTATGTGCCGGAATTGCAGTGATGAGTGATGCGTGATCATCTGTGATGAGTGATATGCGGAGGGCGAAAGTGATTCCCATCGAGTCTGACTCATCACTCATCACGCATCACCGTTCACGTTCGTTATGAAAGCCATGATCCTCGCAGCGGGTCTGGGCACTCGCCTGAGGCCGCTCACGAACTCGATTCCAAAGCCGCTCCTCCCCATTGCTGGCACTCCGCTGATCGTCTGGAATCTTTTGCTCCTGAAGCGACACGGGTTCCGCGATGTCGTCATCAATCTGCATCATCTCGGACCGATGATCGAACAGGCGCTCGGCAACGGCTCACGGTATGGGTTGCGGATTATCTACTCGCGCGAACCGGTGATCTTAGGCACGGGTGGCGGGCTCAAGCAGGCGGAACCGCATTTTTCAGGCGAGTCGGTGTTGGTGCTCAACGGCGATACACTCGTGGAACTCGACCTCGGAGTGTTGTGTGCGTTTCACCAGCAGCGCGACGCAGTGGCGACGTTGGTCCTGCGCAAAGATCCCGAGGCGGCGCGCTGGGGCCTCGTGGAAATGGATTCGGACAACCGCATCGTGCGGATCACCGGGCGCGGACGCACGGATCAGGTACCGACTCAGCCTCGTATGTTTGCCGGGATTCATGTGTTCCGTCCGCGGTTGCTGCGAGATGTGCCGAAGGGCGTGGCCTCGACGATCATCGACCCCTATGTGGCGGCGATTCAGCGGGGGGAGGCTGTCCTCGGGTATGATTTTGATGGGTACTGGTCGGACATCGGGACGCCGGAGCGTTATGCGCGAGCCGAACAGGATGCCTCGGCTAGTCTCATCTCCCTTGCGACAAGACAGCTACCTGCATAGCGGGATGCTGAAAAAGCCCGCCAGCTTCGTTCTCGCATCGTTCAGACCCTCCACGTACCGCAGAGGGTACGCCTCGGGCCGTCACTCGCTGCGGCCTTGCTGGACGGCCTTTTTGAACATCCCGCAGGAGTGTTTTTCTGTTGTGCTATACGTGTGGATCAACGAAGTTCTAGCTTGCCAAAATAGTTTTCCTCCAACCTGTTAGAGCTAACTTAGCTCTTCTTTCACCTTTTGTTGCTTGATCAAGCGGGCCAGATACGTGCGCTGGAGCTTGAGCCGGTCTGCTGCTTTTGTCTGATTGCCTTCCGCCTCCTCGATGGCTCGCTCAATGATATAGCGGCTATGCTCTCCCATCGACTCATGGTATGGGAGTGAGAGATAGGGGAGAAATTTCCCCGGCGAGGAGCGGGACATCCCATCCAACGACAGCATATCTGGTTCAATGGTGTCCGAGTGGTTCAAGACGACGGCCCGTGCGACGACGTTTTCCAATTCGCGAATGTTGCCTGGCCAACTGTATCGGCTCATCGCTTCCATTGCCGCCGGGCTGAACATCATGCCGGGACGCTTCGCCTCCTTGGCATGCCGGTTCAAGAAAAACTTGGCCAGGGAAGCGAGATCATCGGGCCGTTCGCGGAGCGGCGGCAGGGTCAGGCTGATGACATTCAAGCGGAAGAAGAGATCCTCGCGAAAGTCCCCGTTCTTCACAGCCTGGCGCAGATCCTTGTTCGTGGCGGCAATGACTCGAATATTGACCGACACGAGGCGTGTCCCGCCGACTCGATGAAATTCCCTGTCCTGGAGCACGCGCAGCAGTTTGGCTTGTAACTGGAGTGACATATCGCCGATCTCATCCAGGAAGATCGTCCCTCCATCCGCCATCTCCAACTTGCCCTTTTGCAGGCGATCCGCGCCGGTGAAGGCGCCGCGTTCATGTCCGAAGAGTTCGTTCTCGAGCAACGTTTCGGTGAGAGCGACACAGTTGATGACCACCAGCGGCAGGGCCTGACGCAGACTCCACTGGTGGATGGAACGGGCGAAGAGTTCCTTGCCCGTGCCGCTTTCCCCGAGCAGTAACACGCTGGCATCGGATTTGGCCGCACGTTGGGCCGACTCCATCACCGTACGGATCTTCGCGCTCATACCCACGATCGAGGCATAGCGGCTGTCGACTTCGGACTTGAGGCAGGCCACCTGCCGCTTGAGGGTGTTTCGCTCCAAGGCCTTACTGATCACGATGAGGAGATGGTCTTTGTCCAGCGGTTTGGTCAGGAAATCGTAGGCGCCGGTTTTCATAGCCTCGACCGCGGCATCGATCGAGGCATGGGCTGTCATGACGATCACCGGGAGATCCTCGGCTGGTCTAACTTTCGGCAGTCGTTTGAGGACTTCAAGACCCGTCAGGCGGGGCATATCCAGATCGAGCAACATGAGGTGCGGAGCCTCTTGCTCGACCAGCTCGAGCGCCTGTACTCCATCCTGTGCGATCACGGTTCCATAATCGGAGGCCTGCAGACGATCCTCCAGCATCGTGGCAATATCAGTATCGTCGTCGACGATCAGGATTTTGGCTTTCATCTTGTCCTTCCATTCGTGGGAGGCTGAGGATGATTCCGACTGCGGCTGCGAGCGACCACTGTGTTTAGCGTGGGATTTTTGCGAGCAAGGAAATCGTCCTCACTCCCCCGCTTCTACGCCTCCATGACATGTATGACTAGCCCGGTCAGCGGCTTCGGGAAGAAGTATGTCGACTTATGTGGCATGCGTTCGCCGGCCGTTGCCACGGCTTGCACTTCGCTGACCTTGGTTGCATTGAGGAGCAAGGCTCCGGTTCCCGTTCCGTTCGCCACCCAATCCAAGGCCTCATGGTCATCCTTTGTATAGAGGATGGCTTCTTGTTCCTCTTGCGTAGGACAGAGCGTCGTGACGATGAGTTGTTGGAGCAGTGACACGTCGAGTTTGGTACGAGGAGAGGCTTGCGCAGGTGGACGATGGGCTGGTTTCAAGTTCAGCGTGATGTAGCGGTTGTCTCCCTTCAACGCCAGCCCGAACACCGGCACGGTTCGCCCGTTCGTCCTCATTGCCTCGATGAATCTCTCGCGCGTGGCCGCTTGTGTGGCCGACGTGAACGGAAATTCCTGCAGTTCGAACGTGATGCCCAACAATGCTCGCACGCGGTCATATGTAGGAAGAGCCGTGGTCGCGACCCGATGCGTCGGGAGTACGGTTAAGCCCGGGTCTTCGAGGGCCGTCAACAGCATCAGTACGCTGTCGTAGGGCTGGTGGCCGGCCGGCGATCCGGCCTGCTGCCGGCGAAGTTTCTGATAGTTCAATGCAGTCTCATAGCGATGGTGACCGTCTGCGATAAAGAGCGGTTTGCTACGCAGGGCGTCGACCGCCTGCTTCAACACGGCTGGATCCGTCACGGCCCAGAGTTGCTGACGGAACCCCACATCGTCGCGAAAGTCGATCGTGGCCGGCTTCCCTTTGATCGCTCCTTCAAGCAGGCCCATGACCGTTCCTTGAGGATCAGAGTAGAGCGACCAAATGGGGCTGAAGTTCGTCTTGCAGGCTTCGAGGAGATTCAGTCGATCTGTTTTGGCGGCCGAGCGTGTATTCTCGTGCGGGTAGATATGTCCCGAATCGAGTGCTTCCAGTTTGACGGTGGCGAGAAAGCCCTTGAGGGTTTTCGTCGGCGATCCGGCCGGGGCATAGGGCGGTATGTATTCGATCGTATGGTAGTAGAGGGTCGGTTGCGCGTCGGGTTTCAATGCTCCGCTTTTGAGCCAGTCGCGGAGCGTCGATGCGGCGCGGGTGTATCGATTCGCAGTTGGACTGTCCCCGGGTTGATCGAGCCCCAATTCGAGTCGAATGATGTTCTGTGGATGGCGATCGTGCAAGGCCTTCTGCCCTGCGGCATCGATGATGTCATAGGGTGGCGCCGCCACCTGTTTGACATCTCCGACGACAGTTGCATCGTACCGCGTGCCATGAAACGGAAGAATGGTCGACATAACGAAATCCTCTACTCCACAAGTGGTTGAGGCCGTTGCGGCGCAACGACCGAGACGTGGAACCTTATCCGCTGCGCGGTGCCTCCCGACGCCCCGAGGGCGCAGAACACGCAGAAGAAAGGTTAGCGATCGCGGGTGACCATATAGTCGGCGGCCACTGAGAGGGCTCGCTTGGCTGTACTGTCCTCGAACTGGCTGAGATCCCGTTGAGCCGCGACAACGAAGGTTCGAGCGCGATCCATCGCATGGGTAATCGAGCCGAACTTTTCCATGAGGCGAATCAACCGACCGAGGTCTTCTTCCGTCAGGGTCCTGGTTTCCATGCGGTCGATGATCATCTGCCGGTCCTGTTCCGAACAATGATGCAGGAGATGCAAGAGTGGCAGCGTGGCCTTGCCTTGGCGGAGATCCTGTCCAAGCGTTTTGCCCAAACGTTCGCCATTGGCTGTGTAGTCGAGCGTATCGTCGGCCACTTGGAACGCCATCCCAAGATATTGACCGAACCGGAAGAGGGCGTCTTGTTGGGCTTCTGAGGCGTCCGCGAGAATGCCGCCCATGCGACAAGAGGCGGCAATCAAGCCGGCCGTCTTGTGCTCGACAATCTTGAGGTAGTCCGCTTCCGGCATAGCGGGGTTGCCGTTGTAATAGAGCTGCAGCACTTCGCCTTCCGCCATCTTCTTGCAGGCTTCGGCGAGTACTTCGTTGATCCCCTGGCTCCGGAAGTCCACGACCTGGCAGATGGCCTTGGAATAGAGATAGTCGCCGACGAGGATACTGATTTGATTGCCCCAGACTTTTCGGGCGGTTCGCTGACCTCGGCGGATATCGGCATCGTCGACCACATCGTCGTGGAGCAGGGTCGCGGTGTGAATAAATTCCACCAGGCTGCCCAGTTGGTGATGCTCGCGACCGGTATAGCCGCAGAGACGGGCAGAGAGCAGTAATAGGAGCGGTCGAATCCGCTTTCCGCCGCTGTTCAGGATATGGGCGGCGACGGTATTGACGAGAGCCACACTGGAGTCGAGGTTGATCCGTACCTGGCGTTCCACCCCTTCCAATTCATCGCGGTACGCCTCCCAGACGTCCGCCATGTTGTTGATAGTGGAAGTGATTGGGCCTTGAGGCATGCGGCGGATGGTAGGGCAGAGGGGGAAAGAAAGTCAAGCCAATCACCCCATTGGGAGCGCGCCGGTATGGTCCATTTGTGCACGCGACAATCTTGACAGAAGAATCGTGCTTCCATTAAGGTGAGCGGAGCGAACACGAACGGAATTCGCCTTGCGAGTGACGGGGTTATCCATCCCGAATGCCACTTCTGGTGTAGCCTTCGTCCAGTTGAATCACCGTCTTCTTTCTTCACGAGACACGAACGATGAATGTCCCTGGTCTTCCTCGGAAGCAAGGCCTCTACGACCCTGAACAGGAGAAGGACTCCTGCGGGATCGGCTTTGTCGTCAATATCAAGGGTCGGAAATCCCATACGATTGTTCAACAGGGTCTTCAGATCCTTGAGAGCCTCAGTCACCGGGGGGCGCAGGGCTGTGACCCTTGTACGGGTGATGGCGCCGGGATCCTGCTTCAAGTACCACATGAGTTTCTCATGCGTGCGGCCAGCGATGTGGGGGTTTCCCTGCCCAATGCCGGGGAGTATGGCGTCGGCATGATGTTTCTTCCGCCCCGGGCCGATGCGCGACAACAGTGCGAGGCACTCTTTAGCAGGATTATCGTCGAAGAGGGCGCTCGGCTTCTTGGTTGGCGGGATGTGCCGGTCAAGAGCGATGCAATCGGTGTCGTGGCACGCAGCACTGAGCCGTTCATGCGGCAAGTGTTCATCGCCCGCGATGTCCTCAATGAAGGGCAGTTTGAACGCAAGCTCTATGTCATTCGCAAGCAGGTGGAAAACGCCGTTCGAGAATCGGCCATTCAGGGGCGTCACTACTTCTACATCTCAAGCCTGTCGGCGAACACCATCGTCTACAAGGGCTTGTTGCTCCCGGAACAGATGTCGGCGTACTACCAGGACTTGAAGGATGAGAGTCTGACGAGCGCGCTGGCCCTCGTGCACTCCCGCTTCAGTACGAACACCTTCCCCACCTGGCCGCTGGCCCATCCCTATCGCTACATTTGCCACAACGGCGAGATCAATACGCTGAAGGGCAACGTCAATTGGATGCGCGCCCGGCAAGGCCGGCTCAATTCCGAGTTGTTCGGGCAGGATCTGGCCAAGCTCTACCCGATCGTTTCCGAGCAGCAGAGCGACTCCGCCTGTCTGGACAATGCCGTGGAATTCCTGACCATGGGAGGCCGCTCTCTTCCGCACGTGATGATGATGCTGATTCCCGAACCCTGGGTCGCGAACCCGCAAATGGATCTCGATCGGCGGGGGTTCTATGAGTATCACGCGGCGATGCAGGAGCCCTGGGACGGTCCGGCGGCGGTCTGTTTCACCGACGGCAAATTCATCGGCGCGACGCTCGATCGCAACGGGCTGCGTCCCTGTCGCTATCAAGTGACGACGGATGGCCTGGTGATCTTGGCATCGGAAGCGGGTGTGCTGCCGATGGACGCCCAGAAGATCCGGCAGAAAGGCCGCCTCATGCCGGGCCGGATGTTCATGGTCGATACCGTGCAAGGGCGCATCATCGATGACGAGGAAGTGAAAGCCGAAATCGCGAGCCGCAAGCCCTACCGGTCCTGGGTCACGCAATACCGGATTTCGCTCGACGAGTTGCCTGACCCCACCAATGTGCCGCAGCCGGACCATCCGACGATCCGCCAGCGCCAGCAGGCCTTTGGCTATACCGTCGAAGAGCTGAAGATGGTCATCACCCCCATGCTGGTGGAGGGACAGGAAGCGACCTCTTCGATGGGCACGGATACGCCGCTAGCGGTGTTATCGAATCAGCCGCAATTGCTCTTCAAGTATTTCAAGCAGCTGTTCGCCCAGGTGACCAATCCGCCGATCGATCCGATCCGCGAAGAACTGGTCATGTCGCTGACGACCAGCATCGGACCGAAACCTAACCTGATGGATGAGCATCCGGAGTCCTGTCGCCGGATCAGGGTGAAACAGCCGATTCTGACGAACGCCGATCTCCAGAAGATTCGCGAGATCGCCGATCCGCATTTTAAGAGCAAGACGCTCAAGATGCTGTTCAGGGTGGCCGAAGGCCCTGAAGGGCTCGGAGCCGCGGTGGATGATCTCTGCCGCCAGGCGTCCCTGGCGATTAAAGAAGGCTACAAGTTTTTGATCCTCAGCGATCGCGGGGTCAACGAAGAATGGGCGCCGATCCCGAGCCTCCTCGGCATCGCCTCGGTCCACCATCATCTTGTGCGCGACTGCACGAGGACCGAAGTCGGCCTTATCGTGGAAACCGGCGAGCCGCGCGATGTACATCAATTCGCCTGTTTGATCGGCTATGGGGCCGGGACCGTGAATCCGTACCTCGTGTTCGAGTCGATCGTGGACATGGAGCGCGATGGGTATTTCCCTGAAGGGTTGGATGCGCAGACCGCGGAAGGCAAGTTCATCAAGGCGATCAATAAGGGGCTGCTCAAGATCTTCTCGAAGATGGGGATCTCGACGGTTCAATCCTACTGCGGCGCGCAGATCTTCGAAGCGATCGGACTCAACCGTGAGTTGATCGGCCGGTATTTTACCGGCACGCCTTCGCGCCTGGAGGGGATCGGCATCCGCGACGTCGGCGAAGAGACGCTCCGGCGGCACCGCATGGCCTATGAGCCGGCACCGATACGACAACTCGATTTCGGCGGGGAGATCCACTACCGCATCCAAGGCGAGCACCATAACTGGAATCCGGACACGATTTACAAGCTGCAGCACGCGACGAGGGCCAACGATCCAAAAACCTTTGCCGAGTTTTCCCGCCTCGTCGACGACGAGAGCAAGCGGCGCTCAAATCTGCGCGGCCTGCTCGAGTTCAAGTTCCTGCCGGAACCTATTCCTGTCGAGGAAGTGGAATCGGCGAAGGATATCGTCAAGCGGTTCACGACGGGCGCCATGTCGTTCGGCTCGATCAGCAAAGAAGCGCATGAGACGCTGGCCATCGCTATGAACCGCCTCGGCGCCAAGAGCAACACCGGCGAGGGCGGCGAGGACCCCGAACGGTTTATCCCGCTGCCCAACGGTGATTCGAAGAACAGCTATATCAAGCAGGTGGCCTCGGCACGATTCGGGGTCACGAGCCATTATCTGGTCAATGCGAAAGAACTTCAGATCAAGATGGCGCAGGGAGCGAAGCCGGGCGAGGGCGGGCAGTTGCCGGGCCATAAAGTCGATGAGAACATCGCGCGGCTGCGCTATGCCACGCCAGGGGTGCAGCTCATTTCGCCACCGCCGCACCACGACATCTATTCCATCGAAGATCTGGCGCAGCTCATTTTTGATTTGAAAAATTCCAATCCGGACGCGGCGGTGTCCGTCAAGCTCGTGTCGGAAGTGGGTGTCGGCACGATTGCGGCCGGGGTGGCGAAAGCCCATGCGGACAAAGTGCTCATCAGCGGCGATTCAGGCGGTACCGGCGCCTCTCCGCTCTCGTCCATCAAATATGCGGGAGTGCCTTGGGAACTGGGCCTGGCAGAAACGCATCAGACTCTCGTGCTCAACGATCTGCGTGGTCGTATCCGCGTGGAGACCGACGGGCAGATGAAGACCGGGCGGGACGTGGCGATCGCGACCTTGTTGGGCGCCGAGGAGTTCGGATTTGCGACCGCGCCGTTGATCGTCGAAGGTTGCATCATGATGCGGAAGTGCCATCTCAATACCTGTCCCGTCGGCATTGCGACGCAGGACCCGGCCTTGCGAAAGAAATTTGCCGGGCAGCCGGAACATATCGTGAACTTCTTTTTCTTCGTCGCGGAAGAACTGCGGCAGATCATGGCCAAGTTGGGCTTCCGGACCATCAATGAGATGGTCGGACGTGTGGATAAATTGAAGGTCCACAAGGCAGTCGACCACTGGAAGGCCAAGGGGCTGGATCTTACGCCGCTCTTGCAGGCGCCGGATGTGGGGCCGGAGATTGCCCGCTATTGTGTGCAGCAGCAGGACCACGGTCTCGCGGACGTGCTCGACAACAAGCTGATCGACCTCTGCAAGCCGGCGCTGGAGAAGGGCGAGAAGGTGACTCTCGATCTGCCGATTCGAAACGTGAACCGCACGGTCGGGACGATGCTCTCCAGCCGCGTGGCGAAGAAGTACGGGCTTGAAGGCTTGCCGGACGATACCATCACCATCAAGTTCTCCGGTTCTGCCGGGCAGTCGTTCGGTGCGTTCCTCTCCCATGGAATCACGCTCATCCTCGAAGGCGAGTCGAACGATTATCTGGGCAAGGGACTGTCAGGCGGGAAGATCATTGTGTTCCCGCCGAAGCAGGCGATCTATTCACCGGAAGAGACGATTCTCATCGGCAACACCTCGCTCTACGGCGGGACGCAGGGCGAAGCCTATTGTTACGGCATGGCGGGCGAGCGGTTTGCGGTGCGGAACAGCGGGGTCAGGACGGTGGTCGAAGGGACCGGCGATCACGGCTGTGAATACATGACCGGTGGGGTCGTCGTCGTCTTGGGTCGGACGGGACGAAACTTTGCGGCGGGCATGTCGGGTGGCGTGGCGTTCGTTCTGAACGAACTCGACAAGTTCCAGTCTCGCTGTAATCTCGGCATGGTGGAATTGGAGAAGGTGAAGACATCCGCCGACAAGAAGATGCTGCATCAGATGATCACGTCTCACTTCATGTATACCGGCAGCCGGAATGCGAAGCGCATCCTCGATAGCTGGGACTCGATGCTGCCAAAGTTTGAGAAGGTGATGCCCGTGGACTACAAGCGGGTGCTTGAAGAACGAAAGAAGAAGACGGCAGCGGGAAAATAATACGTGAAGCGCTTTCCACGGCACGAGCTACGAACGACGAGAGACAAGTCAAGAGATGGGTGATCCCAAAGGTTTCATGAAATATGCCCGTGAGGGTCCCAAGCGGAAACCAGTCGAGTTGCGCGTGCTCGATTGGAAGGAAATGTACGAGCCGATGGCCGAGGAGAAGCTCAAGACCCAGGGCGCGCGCTGCATGGATTGTGGTGTGCCTTTCTGCCAGGGATCGACCGGCTGTCCGGTCGTGAACATGATTCCCGAATGGAATGATCTCGTCTATCGTGGCCGCTGGCAAGACGCGCTCAAGGCACTTCACACGACGAATAATTTCCCTGAGTTTACCGGCCGGCTCTGCCCGGCGCCCTGTGAAGGGGCTTGCGTGCTCGGCATCAACGAAGATCCGGTTTCCATTCGGATCATTGAGTGGAACATCATCGACCGCGGTTTCAATGAAGGCGTGGTCGAGCCGATTCTGCCCGTCACCAAGACGGGGAAGACCGTCGCGATTGTCGGGTCAGGACCGGCTGGTTTGGCCGCCGCGCAGCAGCTCGCGCGTGCGGGTCATCGCGTGACAGTATTTGAGAAATCCGATCGCATCGGCGGACTGCTCCGCTATGGCATCCCCGACTTCAAGATGGAGAAATGGGTCATCGACAGGCGCCTGGAACAGATGAAGGCCGAAGGGGTGGAGTTCAAGACCGGTGTCTTCATCGGGAAAGACCTCACGGGCGAACAGTTGCGGCAGCAGTTCGATGCCGTCGGTCTCACCATGGGCGCGGAGCAGGCGCGTGAACTGCCGATTCCCGGACGTGAGTTCAAGGGTGTTCATCTGGCGATGGAATTTCTGATGCAGCAGAACAAGCGGACGTCGGGGATTCCCGTCACGGATGAGCCGATCACAGCAAAGGGCAAGCGCGTCGTCATCATTGGCGGCGGCGATACCGGATCGGATTGTCTCGGGACAGCACACCGGCAGGGCTGCGTCGAAGCCTATCAGTTTGAACTGCTCCCGGAGCCGCCGCCGACTCGCGCCGGTTCGACGCCCTGGCCGCTCTGGCCGATGCAGCTTCGCACCTCGCACGCACATGAAGAAGGTTGTGACAGGCAATGGAGTGTATCGACGACCAAGTTCACAGGTCACAATGGCCACGTCACGAAACTGCATGCCAATCAAGTGAAGTTCGAGAGCGGCAAGTTCATACCGATTCCGAACAGCGACTTCGAGATGGATGCCGATCTGATTCTGCTCGCGATGGGCTTCACCGGCCCGGTGAAGAATGATCTCCTCGACAGTCTCGGTGTGAAGTACGACCAGCGCGGCGCAGTGGCAGTGGACGAAAACTTCATGACTAACCTCGGCGGCGTCTTTGCCGGCGGCGACACGAAGCGCGGCGCCTCGCTGATCGTCTGGGCCATTGCCGAAGGGCGGAAGATGGCAGCGGGGATCGATAACTATCTACTCGCTGGCAAGTCCGCCAAGACAGGCCGCTGAAAAAGCCTTCCAGCGTCGTTCTCGTCTTTTAATTCAAGGTCACATCCCCGGCTTGATCATTCCCCGTGCTCGCAAAACGTGCGGCCTCGGAGAGCTCTCGTTCAATCTCCGTAGGGAGATTAACCAGATAGATGGAGATCAATGGAGAGGAAAGATTATGAAGCGACGGCGCAAAGCGTCGATGTCGTGTAATCAGGATGGCTGCATATTTCCGCCGGTGGCAGGCCCGCTAGAAGATCGGTGACTCGTTCGAGATCTCCTTGACCGTATCGAAGAAACTCCACTCCGAAATGACCCTCGTTACACCAGCGAACCACCGATACTTCCACGACCAAGGGAGTGTGTTCCTGAGAAAAAGCAATCTCAAGCGTCAGATAGGCCCCCATATTCAGTGCGATGTTGCTGCGCATCCTGCAGCCTGTAGGCGAGAGGTCAAGCAAGACCCCTTCTCCGACAGCGGTGTCGCCTTGGATATTCGTAGGGTAGACCACCGGAACTCGAAGACCACATCGTGGCTGCATTGTCATAAGTGCATATCGGTAGAGTCGAGGAAAACTTTACGGAGCTGAGCGATGAGACTCAGGTTGCCGGGCCTGCTGGGTGTTTGTTTCCTGGAGATGATCGTATGTGAGGTGCTGCGACGTATAATGCGGCCTTTAAAGAGCTGTTTGTCGGTGGGAACAGCTCTGGGCACGTCGTTCTCATGGTCAGAGGAAAGACGAAAGATGCTGACCGGGATCGGCCAGTGTCTCCGCGCGCGGACCGGTTTGATGAACTCTTGAGTTTTATTGGCGATGCCATCACTTTTTATGGTGGGATAGCTGACAGGGCTATCTATAATAGTGGGGCAATCTGGAAAATGGGTTACTCTTCTGCCACAGTGACATGGACGGTGCACGGTTGTTAGGAATGAGAAAAACCCTTAGAAATTGAAAAACATAAGCTAACCCATGGCAAATGTGAATGGCATCGAGCTTGCTTCAAAGTTATAGTAGCCATACAATCGCTAGGTTCTATAGTCCACAATCAATGGAGGAAACAAAAATGACGAGATCAGCCTCAGCATTTGTCGCAGGAACCGTGCTCTTGGCCTTTACTTCCGTCTTTGCGCAGGCTCCTGCGCCGACCACCCCCGCTCCTTCTCCCGTCCCCCAGGCAACGGCCCCTGCTCCGGCGACCGATGCGCCGAAGGGAGAAGACAAGAAGGAGATGAAGGGGAAGCATAAGAAGGGACATGGTAAGAAGCGTAGCCACGATCGGGCAAATGACACGGCCGCTGAACAGGGTAAGTAAGGACTGAGGTTTCGCCAGAGGACAAAGTGAGCCTACGGCGGTCTGCTCTTCGTGAGCAGGCCGCCGTTTCATTTTCCGGAGCGTTGAGAAGCAGGAGCCGGATGGGAGGCTGCAATGTGAAAGTATTATGCGGCGGTTTGTCTCAGGAGCTTCTTGACTTCAACGTGGGCGAAGATGACGTCGGGCTCCCGCTGAAGGGCTTCGTAGTAACTCCGTTCGAAACCGTCTCCTTCCTCCGAAGGACGAATGAGGGTTCGAGCTTCTATCAGAAAGTGCTCCACTTCAACAAGCAATAGCTCGGACTCGCCCTCCAAGAGATCATCGATACGAACCACCAATTGGGATAAGGGATGAAGCCAAGTAAACCAAGGATCGTTCAGCACCAGTTGCAGCAATTGGCCGGTTGACTCGACACGGCCATTGATGCGCTCATAGGTCACTTGCTCCGACAGAATGAGCGCCTTATGGAGCCTCAGGAGGCCGCCTCGAACGTCGAGGAGCTTCTTGCGGAGAGGGCAGGATTTCCTGGTCGAGGCCTTCTGTGATATCGCCGCCATAAAATAACTTTAGCAGGTTATTGGAAAAAATGGGGACCTCTGGAATTCCACCGGGAGGTCGTCATCTAGCACAGGATTGATATCGGTATATTCAATCCTGTGCTGTAGTGTTGTGGGAAAAGCACGCAGGCAAGAGACCGGGAAACTGGTGCCCGCTGACGTTACGCCGCCTTCACCATCAAGGCACGCGTGACTTGGAAATGGGCGAGCACCACATCAGGAGCTCGATGAAGGGCTTCATAGTAGGCGCGCTCGAACCCGTCTCCCTCGATCGACGGACGGGTCAGAGTACGCACCTCGGCCACAAGGTGTTCGACATTTTCATAGGTGATATCAAACGCGTCGTCGCCCAAGAGTTGGTCGATCCGGAGGAGCAGATCCAAAACGGGGCAGAGCCATGTGAACCAGGGATCGTTGAGCACCAATTGGAGGAGCTCGTTCGTTGAGTCGACACGGCCATGGACGTGTTCGTAGGTGAGTTGTTCCGCCACAATCAATGCGCTATAGAGAGAAAAGAGTTTCTGTCGCACCTCCAGCATGGTGCGGCGCAGATGGTCGGCGTGGGTAGTCGGAGTGGATGGTGACGATGTCGCCATACGCTAGTCCTGCGGGGCCATTGCCTGATGAGAGTCGTCTCGTCGATCCGAGAGGGCTGTGCTATCCCTCGAAATAGACGACGACCGTGACCTTCTTGCACGAACAACAGGTTCCCTCTTTTGTCATCGGGACCTTGCCGTCGCTTTCCGCTGCTTTGATCTCCGCATCCTGAACCCGCCCCACTTTGTTATAGCAATCGCTGCAATAGGTAGCCGTCTGTCCCATCGTTCCTCCTGGACTATGTGCACGGTGCAATGCGCTACATAAATCACTCAGTATTCAAAGCGAATAAGTGCGATGAAACAGACAACATATTGAAGTATAGCGCGAGTTGACGATTTGACTAGAGGGACGATACGAGCGGTGGACTATCTCCCTAGTTCCACACCCGAGTGGCGAACTGCGCAAAGAGCTCTCCCGTGAGATATCCGGTATTGGCTGGGTCGATGACATCCTTGCGGCGAAGATAGTCGTTGAGGACCCGGCCATCTGCGGTTTTGTGGATGTGGGGAAGGGCGAGATTCATGTGGTAGCGTTCGATGGAGCCGGTCACGCGACTGATGAAGACCACGGTGCCATCCGGTTCCTGCCGCTCGACGATCCCGATGTGCGTCAGCAGGTCATTCACTTTGCCATCCCCGTTGTAGTCCCATGTATTGTTGAAGAAAACGAGATCGCCCGGGGAGACAACCGGCCCTTGGTGGAAGGTGCCTTGTTGACGTATGTGCGCATGGATGAGGCGGACGCCGTTGGCGTAGGGGGTGGTGGGTCCACCGCTATAGAGATCGATACCGTGCTTGAGAAAAATTGCGCGTGTAACCCCGGCACAGTCATAGGCGATGCGTCGGCCGTTGCTCTCGATCGTCTTAGCGCCCACGAGTTGGGCCGCTGTCCGCACGATCGCGGTCCGGCTCGGTGCACGCTCGACGGAGGGACAGCAGGGACGCACATCCGGCGCCGACGTGCGAGGGCGCCCGGCCGGTGGGTTGGTACAGCCCACGAGGGCCACGATCGCGATTGTTGCCAGGATGAAGAGGATTCGCATCGGCCTCACCGGACGTTGACGAACCGGCCTTGCGCCATCTCCCGGAGCCGATCGATATCTTCACGCCGGATAACGGAGAGTGGCACAGTGTTGGTCAATTCTTCAATCAAAAGATCGGTGGTCAGCGGTGTTTTCTGATGGAGAGCACGGTACAGTGCCGCAACCACAGCCTGTTCGATTTCCGAGCCGCTGAAGCCGTCGCTGGCGCTGACGATCTTGACCAAGTCGAATTTCCGGCTGTCCTGCTTGCGGAGGCCGAGGTGGATCTTCCAAATGGCTTCTCGTTCGCCGTCGTCCGGCAGGTCGACGAAGAAGATTTCATCGAACCGGCCTTTGCGGAGGAGTTCAGGGGGCAACAGCGAGAGATTGTTGGCAGTGGCCACGACGAAGACCTCCTGTTTCTTCTCCTGAAGCCAAGTGAGGAAGGCGCCGAACAGCCGGCGGCTCAAGCCTGCATCGGCGTCGCCGCTTCCTCCGCCCGCGACCATCGCCTTTTCGATTTCATCCATCCAGAGGATGATCGGAGACAGTGATTCAGCCGTTTCAATCGCTTTGCGAAAATTCTTTTCGGATTCGCCGATGAACTTGTCGAACAGCCGGCCTGCGTCGAGCTTGAGGAGCGGCAGCTGCCATTCCCGGGCAATGGCCTTGGCGGCGAGCGATTTGCCGCACCCTGGTACGCCCACCAGCATGATGCCGCGCGGGGGCGTGAGGTTGAGCGCCTTGGCCTCCGCGGTAAAGCCGACTTTCGCGCGCTCCAGCCAGGATTTCAGATTGACGAATCCGCCCAACTCGAACCGGTTGTCTTCGAGCGGATAGTATTCAAGCAGGCCGCCATCCTTGATCGCCTGCACCTTGCATTTCAGAATCTGTTGCACGTCATCGGCGGAGAGTACTCCGTCTTCGACGACGCATTGTGCGATGACCTGCCGGGCCTGATGGAGCGTCAGTCCCTGTAAGGCGCGGAGGATGGCGTCGCGCTCGTGCGCCGAAGGGCCCAGGTCTGCCACCTTGGACTCGCTTAGGGAGCTGAGGATGCTTTGCACAACAGTGGTCGATCGAGGCTGACGAGGCGAGGTTCTGTGACTGAGCGATTGCAGGACGCTCTGGAGCATGGATTGTAGTTCGTCTCGATCCGGCAGTTGAAGGTCGAGCCGGACGACGAACTTTTCGATGTCGAGCGGCAGGGCGATGGGATCGCCGGTGAGCACGCAGGTGGCACGCGACCGGCCGAAGTGATCACTCACTTCGCGCAATTGCCGCGCCACGGCTGCCTCCTGCAAGTGCGGGACAAGATCTTTGAGCCAGAAGATCGCTTCCACGGTCAGCCCGTTGAGGTGTTGGAGCATGGCCAGGGGGGTAGCGGTCATCTTGTTCAGGCCGGGATTGTCGTCGGTGCGGGTGAGTCCTCTGGTGATGGACCATTCAAACAGTGGCATTCGCTCCTGGGCGGCAACGGATTGCAGCAACGCCAGTACCCGCTCCTCTTCCACTGTCTCGATGACGATCAGCGGGTGACAGGAGCGAATGAGGGTACGGAGATCGTGCACGCTGGTTGTTAGAGCCATAGAAGAGAAATGCTAGCACGAGGCTCGTGCCTCACCAAGGAAAGGGAACTTTGCTGCGCGATGCTATGGGGTGGTGAAGGTCGATGATGTCGCGCACCGGAAGCCGATCGTCGCCGAACGCTGATCCGGTGCCGAGCCCCCACGGGTGGCCGTTCGGAGCATGATCTGCTTACTCTTCCATGAGCCGCCTCGAACGCTCTTATAGCGCCCGCTGGTCGGACCGGCCGGATTGCGCTCCGGCATATAGGCGTAGTAGTCGGCGCCGAACCAATCCTGCACCCACTCGGCGACGTTTCCCGACATATGATGGAGGCCATAGGGGCTCTTGCCTGCCTCATGCGAATCCACTGCCGCGAGAATGGGGATCTCATGGACGTGATGCTGACCGAACATGGCGAGCGTAGGGTTGGGGGCGGTTTGACCCCAGGGGAATAGGTTTCCCAGAGGCCCTCGCGCTGATTTTTCCCATTCAGCTTCTGTCGGAAGCCGTTTGCCTTTTGCCATGCACAGGTCTTTCGCTTCAGCCCACGTGACATAGAGCGTGGGCCACCGGCTCAGGGTCTGGTCCGTGACGGAGTGGATCGTGATCACGTGCCAGACCAGTTTCTGCAGCTCGTCCGATGGATGGAGCTTCCTCTGTCGCAAGAATGTCAGGTATTCCCCGAGGCTCACTTCATCGCGATCTATTTCATAGGTGTCCAGCCAGACTCGATTTTGAGGCAGTTCCGTGTCGTCGAACTGTGTCCAATTCCCATAGGGATCGTCGTCCACCCGCTTGCTGCCGAGCAAGAACGGACCGGCCGGAATGGTGACCATCGGTGACGGTTGGGCCAGCGCCGCGATTCCGGTCAAATGGCGGGCTAGTTCCGGTGACGGCTTCGATCCGGCTCCTACGCTTGTGGGGGTTCCTATGATGATGATGAAGAGGAGAGAGAGCAAGATTGGGAGCCATGTGCGAGAGTGCCGCATCAGGTCTTGCTGGGGGAAGACAACGCCTTGTTGATTTCCCGAATAAGGCTCCGTTCAATTTCCGCGACCTCTTCCGCGCTCACGCTGAGGATGCGTCCACCCTGTGCCAGTTTTTCGAAGTCGGCTTTGACGCTGAGTCGAGTCACATTCGAGGGGAGAGCCTGGAGCGATACCACATATTGATTGCGTGAGCCGGCGACTTCAAGCGAGGCAGGAGGGGAGACTTTCCTCTCCGTGACGTAGACGGCTTTCTGATCGGTCTTGATACTCACTTTGATGTGGTACCCATTGCGACCAAGGGCTTCTTCTGCAATCTTGGTGACGGTGCTCAGGGGCCGGGGGATTTCGTCGGTTTGGGTCCCTTTTTCCTCAATGTGGATATTCAGCGCCGCCTGAGCCGCTGCGGTTTTTTGAACTTCAGCACTCAGCTTTTTTGCCTGGGCCGATTGCATGGCCAGGTTGTCGGCGGCGGTTTTGGCGTCGGCCTTGGCGCTCTCGGTCGATTTCCTCGCGTCGCGTAGCTCCTGGTTCAGCAGATCGATCTGTTGCTGCATGACCTTGTTCCCATCCTGCAACGAGGTGACTACCGATTCCTGCTTGGCCAGTTGCTTGCGGAGCGATTCGTTTTCCGCTTTGAATGGAGAATCGTCAGGCTTGCAACTGCTCGTCAAGAAACAGAACGCGATCACTCCGATCCACAAAGGCCACTGCTTCGATGGAGTCTTGTTCCGCACGTTACATCCCTCCAGCTGATTTGCGCGATTATCCACGCTTCGCTTCGACTTGTCCACGCCGGATTCCATGCATTGACCCTCGTCGTTCAGCCGGCTATGCTCGATCCATAATGACTCACCTGGCAATTATGATCGTGGCTGTGCTGTTTACGAGTGGTCTCACGGGGGTGTCAGAAACCTCTGCGGAATCGGATCAGCTGCCCGGCGCCATTCCTTCTGACGATTATGCATTCTATGACCAGGTGGTGACGAGCAAGTTTCTCACGTCAGCAACTCAGTTGGTCGTGATCGAACGTATGACACGGTTCCGTCTCTCTCCGGATCAGGAGAAGCCGGCGACGAGCAGAGCTTTTCAGGAACAGGAGTACTTCGATGGCGACCTGCCATCGGACCTGATTCGCGAATTCATCTCAGTCAATCAGCAAGCAGGCCGGCTCGAAGGGAAATTTCACTTTGGTGTCGGATACCGGTTCGCCACAGGGGAAACGATCGAAGAACCGGAGGTTTCCCTGGCTCGCCCAGTCACGGTGGCTCGTGCGAGACAAGTTCAAGCGCCGTCGGTCCTTGATCGTCTCGTTTTTTCTCGCGTGGCACGAAGCCTCCGCAATGAGCATGCCCTGGTGTATGTGGAAACCATGCGTCCGGACGGCACCGGAGCGGGATTCCTTATATGGTTTCGCCGTCAAGGACAGGCCTGGGCATTGTTTGATACGGAAGTTGCTTGGACCATCCACCCCCAGTAGAACAATAAAAATGGCTGGTTGCGCCCTAAGGGGCGTGGGCGATACCATGCGTCCGTGATGCCGACCGTGATCCGAAAAACATTTTCCGTACCGCCGCTTGGCTGCAATTGCTCGATCATTGGCGATCCGGTGACGAAGCAGGCGATTGTAGTCGATCCGGGGGGCGCCTATGAGCGGATTTTGCGCGAGGTGCAGCAACTTGAACTGACAGTCACGCATATTCTCCACACCCATGCCCACTTCGACCATTTCCTGGCATCCGGTGAAATGAAGGAGGCGACAGGGGCCACATTGTGTCTGCATCACGATGATTTGGACCTCTGGAAGATGCTTGAGGCGCAGTGTCATGTCTTTGGCGTGGCCTATGTGCCGGTGCCGTTGCCGGACTATTGGTTGAAGGATGAAGAAAAGCTGCACGTTGGCCAGATCTCTGCCGTCGCGCTCCATACGCCAGGCCACACACCGGGATCCATGTGTTTTCATTTCCCGGGCGACAACTTGGTCTTGGCTGGCGACACACTCTTTCGTGGCGGCATCGGACGCACCGATCTCTGGGGCGGAGACTTCGACGCGATCGAGCAATCTATTCGAGAGCGGCTGTACACGTTGAAGGATGCCACGATCGTAGTGACGGGGCATGGATCTGACACCGAAATCGGTTTGGAGAAGAAGACGAATCGGTTTGTTCGTGCCTAGACCGCGGCAGGAGGTGTGACCATGACGATACTACGCAAGATAGTCCTCTCGAGTGCTCTCCTTGTCGGGTTCATTCATGTGAACGCACAAGCTGACGGTGGTCTCTCGAATCCTTCCGATCCGGTGACAATCACGGAAGTGAAGGTTCTTTTCTCCGATCGCGGTCCTGTGGTGCTCTTGCAGGCCGAGGGCAAGGCCATTCCGATTTTCGTCGATTATACAGTCGCGTTGTCCATTCACGGCGCGTTGAGCGGCGAGAAACTTTCTCGCCCCCTCACGCACGATTTGATGCGTACGATTCTCGAGACGTTTGGCGGTCACGTGACACAGACGATCATTACGTTGAAAGAGGGGACGTATTACGGCTCGTTGGCCGTGGCCTTCCGCGATGAGGTCAAGGTGTTCGACAGCCGATCGTCGGATTCAATCGCGTTGGCGATTCACTTCAAGGCGCCGATCATTGTCGGACGGGATTTGCTGAGCTCAGCCGGGCGTGTGTTAGGGCAATCGAAAGCGGAGGACTTATGAAGAGTTATTCTTTCTCCATCCGAGCGCGGAGCCGCTCAAGGCGCTTGTCGGTGGACTGTTTGATGAATGTCATGTTCTCAGCCAGGTGTTGCTCGGCATTGATTTTCCCCTCCTCGCGCCGCTTCAGTTGAGCCAGCCCGAACTGCGCGATCGAAGGACCGTCTTCCTGGTTCAGTGCCTTCCAAATCGCCGTACATTTGGTCTGTTTCACGGCTGGGTACTTGTCGCAGGGTGGATCGGTTGCCCATGCAGTACCCGCGCTCAGTAGGATGAATACCAAGGCCAGTACGGTCATTGTTCTTCTACTCGCCGCATGAATGGCTTCTCTTAACTTGGCACACGATAGCACAACTCAACTGGTCTTGCAGACGATCGCCGCATACGAACGGTCGGCCACGGAATGCGTTGTCCGCTGGAGCCGGCGACGGCATCGCCGACCGTTATTATTGATCGAATGGCTCAAGAGGCTCCCTACCGATGCGAGGCTGTTGGATCTCGGCTGTGGAGGGAGCCAGGACGCGGGCGATCTCGGTCAGCATGGGTATCGTGTTGTGGGCTTGGACCGAACGAGCGCATTGCTCTCAGCGGGACGGCGCCGCTATCCTTCGCTGCCCTTGGTCCGCGCCGATTTCCGCTATCTTCCCTTTCAGGCGATGTCGTTCGATGGCCTTTGGGCTGCTGCTTCGCTGATGCATCTTCCGAAACCGGATGCCCGTCGTATCCTCACCGACCTGTGCAGACTTGTCCGTCCAGGCGGCCTGTTTGCTGCGACGGTGACCCATGGCGTGAAGAGCCGCATAGTGACTGATGGGTGGGTCCCAGGACGTTATTTTGCTCGCTGGAGAAAGGAGGAACTCGCTCGCGCCGTCTGTCGAGCCGGGTGGAATATCCTTGAGCTGAGGGTGGTGACCAACCGGGAGCGCAAGGGGCGGTGGCTCATTCTCCTTGCACAGAAAAATGGCCGGTCTGCGGATTACTTTGACAAGGCCGGCTCCGATGCCGTGCGGCGATCAAGCGTCAGATAGATCTTGTCGTCGAACGTATAGTAGCCTCCCTGGTCGATGTCGTGCATGATACAGAATGGTGAAAAGATAACGAGACAGCCGAAAATATCCCCGACGACCCACCAGGACCAGGTGCGGTCGATCCGAAGCGAAGTCGGTTCATAGCCGTCCTTGTTCACTTGCGCGAGGTGGTTGCCTTGGCGGCTTAAGGTCACCGTGCCTGGGGCCGTGAGGTGCAGATAGTTGTCAATGACGACCGTGCTCTCTGGTGGGTTCGTGAAAATAGTGACCGACTGTTTATCGGAATGCATCCAGGTTCCGCAGCCCGAGAGCCCTCCGATCAGGGCGCACAGCACGACCCCTCCTTGCCACTGTTTGCCATTCCTCATCTTGCACCCCATTAGATATTCATCGCCTCGTTCACGTCGTGGAGTGTTGCTCGGGCGACCTCGCCGGCGCGACGACTGCCCTCTGTCACGATGTCGTTCAGGTATGCGGGATCCTTACTGAGGCGCGCGCGCGCGTCCCATATCGGCGTCATTTGTTCCACGATTCGATCGGCGACGAGTTTCTTGCAATCGATACAGCCGATAGCGGCTGTCCGGCATTCGGTATTAATCTGCTCCTGAATCACCGGCAATGAAAAGATTTTGTGGAAATCGTACACCGGACAGATGTCCGGATTGCCGGGGTCGTGTCGTCGGACTCGGGCGGGATCGGTAACCATGGTTTTGAGTTTCTGTCGCACGACTGGTTCAGGGTCGGAGAGGTTGATCGTGTTGCCGTAACTCTTGCTCATCTTCCGGCCATCAGTGCCCGGCACTTTCGGAAACTTGGTGAGCTGTTCCATCGGTTCAGGGAACACAGGCTTGTAGAGGCTGTTGAACCGGCGGGCTAACTCTCTCGTGAGTTCCAAGTGAGGCAGCTGGTCCTTTCCTACAGGCACGAAATCCGGCTTGTAGATGAGGATATCCGCAGCCTGAAGGACGGGATAGCCTAGAAACCCATAGGTGCTCAGGTCGCGGGTCTTGATCTCTTCCTGCTTTTCCTTGTAGGTCGGATTTCGCTCCAGCCAGGCGATTGGAGTCATCATCGAGAGCAAGAGATGCAAGACGGCATGCTCCGGGATGCGTGACTGCACGAACACGGTAGCCTTTGCGGGATTGATGCCCGCGGCAAGCCAGTCGATCAACAACTCACGGACGAATTCCCGGATGCGGCTGGTATCGGCGTAGTTCGTCGAGAGTGCGTGCCAGTCCGCGACAAAGAAATAGCATTCGAACTCGCCCTGAAGGCCTTTCCAATTCTCCAAGGCGCCGAGATAGTTGCCGAGATGGAGCAGGCCGCTCGGCTGCATGCCGCTGAGGACCCGTTTCCTGGGTGTGGTCATGGTGTATTCCCTGTTCCGAGGCCGACGGCAGTGGAGAGAATCGAATTGGACAAACTATGGGTCAAGGTGCTCGTGATGGTATGGATCAGGTGGATCTGCGGATCGAATATGATCAATGCCATCAGGATGAACATGCCGTATGGTTCCACGCGCATGAGCGCTATTGCCATGGTGGGCGGGAGAAGGCTCGTGAGAATTCTTCCGCCATCGAGGGGAGGGAGCGGAAGCAGATTGAACAGCATCAAGAGTACGTTAATCAAGACGGAGTAGACCGCCATCACGCCGATCGGTAGGAGAAGCATCGCCTGCCATGTATCCGGAGGACTCATGTTTTCTGATTTGGACCAGTAGCTCCCAATGGTGGGCTCGATCGACAACAGGAACGCGAAGAGGAGCGCACTGCCGATGGCCAGCGCGAGGTTCATCGCCGGTCCCGCTGCTGCGACCAGTGCCATGTCGCGACGTGGTTGATGCAAACCGCGTGGGTCGATCGGTACCGGCTTGGCCCAGCCGAGAAAAAATCCTCCCGGCATCGCCAGGCAGATTAGCGGCAGAATAATAGTTCCGAATGGATCAATGTGTGCCAGCGGATTCATGGTGAGCCGACCCTGCAGTTTGGCGGTCGAATCGCCGCATCGATAGGCAACCCAGCCATGGGCATATTCATGCAACACCATCGCGAAGAGGAGCGGGAGTGCCATGTAGGAAAGCGTATGCAGGATCTGCGACAGGGAATTCATTGGGTTGGCTTTCTCAGTTCACCTGGAGAAATCGGCCGTGTTTGACTTGCATGAGGAAGAGCGGTCGATTCAATGTCCCGTCCGGGCCAAACGCCGCCGGTCCAGCGAGGGAGGAGAGGTCCGGCTGGGCCAGAAGCTGGTCGTGTACGGCTTCGCCCGATGAGGCGCCTTTTCGAACCGCATCGATCACCAATTTCGCGGCATCATAACCCTGCATCGCAAAAAGTGTCGGGCTGACTTGGAACCGTTTCTTGTAGCGCTCGACAAAATCCTGCACGGCAGGGTTGGGGCTGTCAACAAAGAAGCCGTCGACGAATACGGCTCCGTCGATCGACGAATCGGCCGTGCGGGCGAAGTCCGGCGAGTTCCATCCATTTGTGCCCAGAAAAGGCACTTTCATGTCGTGAAAATTGAGCTGAGCTGCGATGAGGCCGGCGTCGGACGCTCGGCCTGGAATGAAGACCGCATCGAAGCCCGGCGTATAAAGTATTTTTTTGTCCAGCTTGGTCGGTTTCCCGGTCAGTTTGGTCTGATCAACCGGCACGGACAAACCGTACCTCTTGAGGTCCTGCGCCTTCATGCGTTTGAGTTGCGCGTTCACGTCGGCTTCGCCCTCTTTGTAGGATTCAATAGCGATTACTTCACCCTCGTGTTGGCGCACTTCTTGGGCAAACAGTCGCGCGAGCTCGCGGCCATACGGAGTGTCGGGATGCAGGATGCAGAATCGGCGGAAGCCTTGCTCCTTGATGGCATAGGCGGCGATTCGCTTGGCTTGAGATTGGTAGGTAAGCGCCGTACTGAACACATAGTTGCCAAGTCGTCTGACGTTGGGCAAGGTTGCTGCCGGCGTGATCAGGGGGGTGTGTGCCCGCTCGGCGAGTTCAGCCATGACCGGCAGGCTTTTCGAGAGGAGCGGGCCGATGACGGCGAGGGGACGATCGGTGTTTAAAAGTCCTGAGAAGTCGTCTAAAAACGAGGCATGATCGGATTCCACATCTTTGACGATCAGGCCGACCGATGCGCTCCCTGCCCGGTCTCTGTTCGCTTCGACGGCCAGCTGAATTCCGTTGAGGACTTCGTTGGCGAAGGCAGCAAGTTTCCCTGAAAGCGGCAGGACCGCGGCGATAAAAAATTGGTTGGATTTTAATTTGGCTTGGAGTGTGGCGAGAAGCTCAGAGGTTTTCGCCGCCTGGGGGTGCATCGGAAAATTCACGAGAAATTGCTGGATTTGCCGGATGGCCTGATGTTCTTCTCCACGGCCGACATAGAGGTCGATGAGTCGAAGGGACGCGAGATCTCCAGGAAAGCTGCGCGGGAAGGCGTCATGGATTTGTTCAAGGGCTTTTTTGTCGGATGTCTCGCGGACCAGTTCGTGAATGCGGGTGCGCACGTCTTCCGCTTGGTTTTCGGTTCCCAATGCCATTTCTTCGAGCCACGCCTGAATGGCATGGGTCGCGTCCTTTTTCTGTGCGTAGAAGTCGCCGCTCAGTTGCAGAGCTTCGCGCTTAGTCCCGTCATCTTTTGAGAGATTGCGCAGACCCGTCAAAATTGGCAGGGCAAGGTCGAGGTTGCCCATCGCCGCATGGGTCCTGGCCTGCATCAACTTACCTCGGTCCGTCACCTCGGAGTTGGGGAACTCTGTCTGGAGTTGCCGGAAGTATTTCAAGGCCTCCCCGTATTGCTTTGCACTGTGCAGGGCTGCGCCGAGGAGTAAATAGGTGTCGTCGAGCAGGTCGGGCTTCGGAGAGGTTGCCAGAAAACGACGGAGTATGGTGATGGCTTCTTCGGCATGATCTGCGTCGATCAGGCGTTTCGCCTGACTCAGCGTCGGATGGTTCGCAGGGCTCGCGAGTCTTGTCTCCGCATAGACGGGAGGATTGAACTCGAACCCGGTGACTGGCCAGAGCAGGCTCCAGGCAATCGTCAGCGCAAGGCACCAGCGTACGGAAAGGACATACGTGCGATATGAAGACAGGGATACCAACGGGCGGGTCATGAGCTCCTGAGCGGTGTGACGGATATGTCATGCGCACGTGACTACTATCGGAAACCCTGTGAGGGTGTCAAGGTAAACCCCGCAAGGTTCGTTGTGTTCATCTGAGTGATTCGCTATCATCGCACCGATGATACTGGACCCGCTGGCCGAACGATATTTGAGCCATCTCCGGGTGGAGGGTGGTCTCTCCGTCAATACGGTCGAAGCCTACCGCCGCGACCTGAGTAAATTCCATTCGTACCTGCATCGAAGCGGTATTGGGCCGCTGGGACCTCTTACCCCGGAAACGTTGACGGGATTTCTGCGTTCATTACAGGAAGCCCGGCTGTCTCGCGCCTCTTCCGTCCGCTGCCTCTCGGCTATTCGTGGGTGGTTTCGGTTTCTCATGCGGGAGCGGGTGATTGATAGGAGTCCTACCTTTCATCTGACCCCGATCTCTCGAGGCAGACGACTGCCCAAAGCCCTGTCGCTGCAAGACGTCACGGCATTGTTGAACCTGGCAGCCGTCCCTACTCCGGAAGACTTGCGGGACCGCGCGATGTTGGAGTTGCTCTATGCGACAGGGCTTCGCGTGTCGGAATTGGTGATGGCTGAAGTGGCGCAGGTGAATGTTGATGTCGGGTATCTCCGGGTTACGGGGAAGGGCGCGAAGCAGCGGCTCGTGCCGATGAATGAGGGAGCCCGACAGCTGCTGCAGCAATACGTGGATGAGGCGCGGTCACGGTTACTCAAACAACGGGCTTCACGATATGTGTTCGTTTCGAGACGGGGAGGGCCATTGACGCGACAAGCTTTTTGGAAGTTGCTGCAACGACGTGCGCAGCGAGCCGGAATTGCACAGGCCATTTCGCCCCACATGCTCCGGCATTCGTTTGCTACCCACCTGCTCGAAGGCGGTGCGGATCTTCGGTCTGTTCAGGTGATGCTCGGCCATGCGAATATTGGGACGACGCAGATATACACGCATGTGGAACGGGGACGTCTGAAACGGGTGCATGACAGGTATTTTCCTCGAGTGAGCCGGCATAAAGATAAAAAGCATGATCGGGGAGAGCCGATTCATGTGGGTAGATTGGCGGCAGTCAAAAAATGCAAGAAGAGTGCGAGATTCGATTGACAAGGGCTAGTGGACTTGGTAGCATCCGCGAAGGTTGCTAAGAAAATCGGGCGGATAGCTCAGTTGGGAGAGCGCTGCCCTTACAAGGCAGAGGTCACAGGTTCGATCCCTGTTCCGCCTACCAGTGCAAAAGCTGGCTCAAGGGGAGCAGGACAGATCATTGAACAGAAAGAATGAAATTGTAGACGGGACCAACCGCTAGATATAGTCTTGTCACTCACATCTTCCGCTATAAGTAGGGTTTCGAGGGGCCGTCGTTCAGCTGGTTAGGACGCCAGATTGTCAATCTGGAGGTCGCGGGTTCAAATCCCGTCGGCCCCGCCAATTTCCCCTATGTTTGCTAGCTATCGTCGGGAGAATTCTGAATATTTCCTAAGCCGGGAAAGGTCATAGCCCCATGTTTCAGACAGGTCTAACCGGAGTAGTGGGTTCCCTAGGTTCAGTTTCCAAATTCGTGCTCTTGCTCCTCTTCGTCTTCTCGGTCATTTCGTGGGCCATTATTTTCTTCAAATGGCGAGCGTTTCGAGTGGCCGACCGGGAGGATAAGCGGTTCCTCGCGCTCCTGGTGAAAGCAAGAGATCTCGACGAATTGTATCGGCAAGTTCGACGAATCGAAGGTAGTCCCAGTGCATTTGTGTTCGAAGGGGTTATGGAGCGTGCTGGGTCTCGGCGAGTCGAAGGGAGGGATGGTGTCGGCATGGGAGCAGTTGATCGACACGTGGTGGAGCGGACGGCATCCCATCTCGCACAAAGCCAGCTCTCACGCCTCGAGACCTATCTCCCGTTCCTTGCCACAACGGGAAACATTACTCCATTTATCGGACTGCTCGGGACCGTGATGGGAATCATTGATGCATTTCGAGAGATTGGTACCCAAGGGACTGCCAGTATTTCTGCTGTCGCTCCAGGCGTGGCGGAGGCGCTGGTCGCGACGGCTGCCGGTCTGTTCACCGCTATTCCCGCCGTCATTGCTTATAATTATTTTCTCATCCGGATTCGCAACACCGCATTCCGCTTGGATTCAGTCACGCTTGAGCTTCTGGCATCCCTCTCAACTTCTGCATCGAAGACGAGACCAGTTCCGGTCGGAGCCCAAGGATGACCCTCGAGTCCCGTCACCGTCGGTTTTTGGCAGAAATCAACGTCATTCCACTCGTCGACGTGGTCCTCGTCCTCTTGGTGATTTTTATGGTCACCGCGCCGATGCTGTATCGAGGAATGGACATTAAGCTGCCGACTTCTGCCACGAATACCATCACACCGGAAATGCGCACGGTGCTCACGATCGAAAAGGATCAACGACTGTATCTTGATAAAGATCCGGTCGGGGTGGCCCAGCTGGAACAGAAATTGAAGCTATTGAAACAAGACCATCCAGAAGTGTCGCTCTACCTCAGAGCGGATCGTGACGTTCCCTACGGCGTCGTGGTGCAAGTCATGGATGGCGTGAAGAAGGCCGGAATCGAGAAAATCGGGATGGTGACGGAGCCGGTCGGGCCCGAGCGTGTGGGAGCGCCACAAATAGCTCCGCGTCTCCCGGCGCGAAAAAGTTGACGCAACGCGTGCGAAGGGGCAAGTTCTTATGACGTCCCAGGCGTCGGTCCTATCAGGTGTGTGGTTCGATCAGGAAGATCAATCCAGGCTGGGCTCTCGACTCAAGCGAACACTCGCGCTATCGCTTGTCCTTCATGTGGCCGTCCTGCTCGTCATGGTGGGGCTTCGGTTTCCGCAACAGGGTGAACGGCCCTTGGCCTCTGTCGAAGTGTCGTTGGTCAGTCTACCAATACCTGTGAGGCAAGCCGAGCCTGTAAAACCAATAGAGCCGGTAAAACCACCGGTAAAACCAATAGAACCAGTGAAATTAACAGAGCAGGCGAAACCAGCTGAACCGCCGAAAGCAGCGGAACCAAGGAAAGTTTCAGACTTGAAACCTGCACCTGCGCCACTGGTCAAGGCGGTGGCTCCAAGTGCAGTTCCATACACCGCGCCTCCAAGAGGCGAGAAAAAAAGGGACATGCTGCAGGATCTTCAGCTTCCACCTGATGCGCCAAAGTTTGGAGATTTGAGTCCCGCAATAAAATCGGTGGCGCAGCCTCAACAGGCGGCGAAAGTGAAGATGCTCGATATCCCGCGAGTCCCGGACATGGCGCAAGACTCGGTGGCGAAGATACCGCAGCGCTCTTCAGTCAGCGATGATCTAAATCATGAACTAGAAGAAGAACTGAAAAAGATCAAACAGTTTCAGCCTGCGGCCCAGTTGGACATTCCGAAAGAGGTGAGACCGAGCGAGGTGTCGGCAAAGCCGGTACCCCAGCAAGAGGCAAAAGTGCCAGCGGCCAAGGCTCCTGAGACGACACTGAAGATTTCCGGCACGACTGGGTCAAATCCCTACTGGGCTCGTGTGCAATCTATTATTAGTAGCCATTGGGAACCGCCTCCGGTGGATATGGCGGGCCAAACTTATACGGTGATCGTCAAGTTTCGGCTTCAACGGGATGGGACGATTAAAGACGTGGCCGTGCAACAGTCGTCCGGGAATGCCTACTACGATATGGCGGGTCAGCGCGCGGTGCTTCGACCCCGAGCCCTGCCTATGTTTCCGGCCGATATGACTGACGGCTATAAAGACGTAGAAATGGTATTTCGCGTCGGAGAGTCGGTCGGATGACACAGGGGAAATTAATCAGTGCTTGGTTCGGGGGAGTGCTGCTCATCGCGGGAGCCATCGGTATTCTTGAATCCGGGGCGGCGGATGTGTTCCTTGAAGCCACCCGTCCCGACTTCCAAAAGATTTCTCTGGGTGTTGTAGGAATACAAAACACGGGAGGTCCCGACTGGTTGGGAGGGCGGATCGAAGAAGTACTCAAGAAAGATGTGAAACGCTCGTTGGTCTTTGACCTGGTGGATTTGCCCAGTCTTGGGATTAAAGCACCCGATATCGGCAATGGGATGGGGGCCGGCTCCAAGGTCGTATTCAAGCAGGCGGTTGAGAAGGGTGTATCGGTCTTGGTCTGGGGGAAAGCGAGCCAGAAGGAAGCTGACAAAGAAGCCGACGTGAACATGGAAGGGTTTGTCTATGACAGCGGCAGCGATGAAGTCGTAGGGGGGAAGCGTTACGCGGGATCGCCCTCAGTCGTGCGGCTGATGGCGCACCGCTTTGCCGACGAACTCGTGTTTCGTTACACGGGTGAGCCGGGTATCGCGCGGACAAAGATCGCGTATGTGTCTGAACAGGGAACTGCACGCGAATTGTTCGTGATGGATTATGATGGCTATGATGCGCGCCAACTGACGGCCGATGGATTCCTGAACCTCATGCCGCGATGGTCTCCGGACCGCCGGTTCCTCATCTTCACTGCCTATCGTAATCGCAATACGCAGGACATCGACATGATCGAATTGGCAACGGGCAAGCGATGGACAGTGATTTCCCTGGGGGGATTGAATATCACTCCGGCACTGTCGCCAGATGGTAACTTTTTGGCGTTTGCCTCAAGTTACGAAGGCAATTCTGAGCTCTATCGGTTGGACACAAGGACGAAAACTATCCAGCGCCTGACGGTGAATCCGTCCGGCGACTTGTCTCCTTCCTGGTCCCCGAACGGGAGAGAGCTGGTGTTTGTATCAGATCGGGGCGGCGGGCCGCAGTTGTTCCTGATGGGTTCAGACGGGTCGAATGTGCGCCGTCTGACGTTTGAAGGCGATTACAATGCGGCGCCGGTGTGGTCGCCGCGTGGAAATTGGATCGCCTATGTGTGCCGGACGCGTAAAGAGTATAAGCTCTGTGTCATTTCTCCGGACGGACAGAAGCGGATGCAATTGACGACAGGGCCGGGCGTCGATGATTCTCCCTCCTGGTCGCCAGATGGCCGCCATCTCGTCTTCAGTTCGACGGCCGATGGAAAGAGCCATATCTATATGATCAATGCCGACGGTAAGGACATCGAACGGCTTACCTTCGAGGGAGCGCACAACAGTGCGCCCTCGTGGTCTCCGGCATCGTGAGAATGGCAGTGCGACCATACTAGCGGAATGAACGAAGGCCACTATCGCCACGACTAACTTAGAAAGAGGAGAGGGATCCATGAAGAAAACACTATGCATATATGGGTTGACGCTGATCGCGAGCATGGCAGTGATCGGCATGCCTGGCTGTGCCAAGAAATCTGTACAATCCGGCGGCGACTCCCAGTCTATTCAAGGGAAGGCGAAGGGGGGGAGTTCGGGAGGCTCAGGTAATTCAGGAAGTCTAGGGAGTTCAGGGAACTCAGCGGACTCAGGGAGCTCTGATGGTTCCAGATCCGGTGTCGGCAGTTTCCCGGACACAGGCGTTCAGTCTGGTGGCGGTGGACTTCGGGGCCTCGACAAGAACCCATCGGAAGAGCGTGTGGGTGGTGGCACGATGCTGGCGAAGGTGGATCCCTCCGGGAGTGCAGGACGACAAATGGATGAGATCAGTGCTGAGCAGGCTGCCTCATCCGTAGCGGGTTTGCGAGATGTATTGTTCGGTTACGATAGCTGGACGATTTCCGAAGATGGGCGTCAAGCGTTGAATCGCGATGCCGATTGGATGAAGTCCAACCTGAGCGCGCAGGTCAAGGTCGAAGGACACTGTGATGAACGAGGGACTTCGGCCTACAACCTCGTACTCGGAGAGAAACGTGCGAAAGCCGTACGGAACTATCTGGTCGAACTCGGTATCGGTGCCAATCGTCTGTCCGTGGTGTCCTATGGGAAAGAGCGTCCCTTCTGCGAGGAACATGCGGAGTCGTGCTACCAACAGAATCGGCGAGGCCATCTCGTGGTGAAGACCGGGAAGTAGGCGACGCGCTTGTTGTCCCAATGGTTGTGATTCCATGGCCCGCGGAGAGAGAGCAGAGATTCCTTAATCATAGTGGGTGGAACGATGTGGGGTTATTCAGATACAAAGGGAACCTGGACGACGGTCTGCGCGCTGTTGTTGACCGGCTGCGTTGCGCAACAAGCTGACCTCAAACAGACGGAGAAGAGCCTTCAGCAGCGCATCAAGCAGTCGAACGAGGAGTCGGCGCAGACTCGTGCACGGCAGAGTCAGGAAATTTCGTCGCTTCGGGAGCAGGAGTTGCCGCAGTTGCGTGGCGAACTGGAACGCGCGTTGCACCAAGCCCAGGAACTCCAGGGTAAACAGGAAGACTTCAAGCAGCGCGCAAGCCAGCTCGAGCAGCGTTCGATCCAGATCGAGCAGCAAACAAAGAAGTTGGAGCAGCTGGCTGGGAAAATAGAGGCGGAAAGTTCGACTCGCTTTGCCTGGGCCCAAAAGAGTCTCGATACCCAGGACCTGAAGAGCAAAGAGGATCGCGATCGGTTCAGGACGGAAATGAACAGCCGACTCGACGATGTCAACAAGCAAATGGAGACCCTGAGGAAAGAGCTGATCGAGGCGGTACAGAAGACCAACAGTGCGCTCATGAAAGGTGTGGACACCCGCCTTGAGGAACAGCGGAAGGCGGCGGTGGACAGCCAGAATCGTTCTGAACTGTTGGCCACGAAGTTTGCGCAGTTCAGTCAGTCGTTGACGGGGTTTCGGGATTCGTTGACTAGCGTGAGCGAGCGCCTGGCCCAAGAAGAGCAGGCCAATAAGGCACTATCGACCAAGGTTGAATCCGATATCAGGGCCTCGACCACCCATATCAATGAGATGAACAAGGCGGTGACTGGTCACTTAGGGGAGGTCAATAAGAGCGTCGCGTCTGTTGCGCAGAAATTTGCTGCCCGCTTCGATGAGCAGGACCGTCGTCTGGATGCCCTCTCCAAAGCCGTTGAGCAGGTCGCGCAGGAGGTGCATGTGCGAGGGGGAAACGGAAACAGGGGGGGGACACATCAGTCAACCACGAAGCCGGCCCATCGATCGGCATCGGTGCCCTCCTCTGAAACCCCAAAGGCTGAGGAGGAAACGCTTTCGCCTTCGCTTCCTGCGCAGGCTGAAGCGGCACAATCGGCTGAAGTGGCATCATTGACCGGCGAGTCCGAAGAGTCGCCGCGTCCGCAAGTCAGCCACAGCGTGGAACATTCCGATAAAGTTGAGTATGAGCGTCTGCTGGCCTTGTTTCGCGATGGAGACTTAGATGGAGCCCGGCAGGGGTTCGCTGCGTTTCTACGCGACCATCCGAACTCGGATCTGTCTCCCAATGCGCGCTATTGGCTAGGTGAATCGCACTACGGTAAAAAGGATTATAAGCAGGCGATCGATTCCTATGACCGTGTCGAACTGGATTTTCCCCAGAGCGAGAAAGTACCAGCGGCGATCTTGAAGAAGGGGTATGCGTACTTGGCAATGAAAGATAAGAAGCGCGCCTCTTCGGCCTTCAAACAAGTGGTGACGTTGTATCCGCGAAGTCCGGAGGCCGGAAAAGCCTCCGACAAATTATCCCAGTTGAAGGAGTCGCGATAACCGTGGTGTGCAGGAATACAGGTTGCAAGGCAACGGGTGTTCTTATAGCCGCGGCGGTATTGTCGCTCGCCGGATGTGCCAAACACGCGGATTTCGTGGAATTGCGTGACCACTTGGCGACAGTGTCTAAGTCTCAAGATCAAGATCAAAAGCGGCTGGATGCGCTGCAACGACGCGTGGAGTCGCTGGAGCGGATCAAAGACAGCGAATCCGTCAGACCGAAACTCGATGAAATGTCGGCCAGGATACAGAAATTGGAAAGCCGGCTGGCCAAACCGGATGAGACATCGAGCGTTCCGGTCTTGCCCAGGGTGGAACCAGCCCCCGGAGAACCTGGTCGTCCATCCAAACCACAGAAGCCTGGCTCTGCGGATGTACCGACGATGCTGCCCGGTGTCCCCTCGATAACTCCGACGTCGGCGTTCAATTTGGCATACAACGACTATCTCAACGGAAAATACGATCTTGCCGTGGCGGGCTTTCAGCGATTTGTGAAAGACTTCCCCGGTACGGCCCTGACGCCGAATGCCTATTACTGGTTGGGCGAATCTTCCTATCAGCAGAAAGACTATGTGCGCGCCATGCAATCGTTCGAATATCTCTCAACGGAGTATCCGGGAAACGAGAAGGTCCCGGCAGCCCTCTTCAAATCTGGGCTCGCGGCGGGAGAAACCGGAGATCTCGCCAAATCGAAGAAATACCTCAAACGGGTCATTGAAGAATTCCCCACGTCGGACGAGGCGAAGCTGGCCAAGAACAAGCTGGCAGAAATTCGATGATCGGACGTCCCGCAAGACCTTCGTAGCGGCTGTTCTGTTCCCGGAGTTCCCTGGAGTCTAGCTTCATGCCCGCCGCCAGTTGCTCCGCCAAGATCCATGTCCTCCCGGACGACGTAGTCAGCCGCATCGCGGCCGGCGAGGTCGTCGAGCGCCCCGCCGCCGTCGTCAAAGAACTGCTGGAAAACAGTCTCGATGCTGGGGGGCTGCATATCACGATCGATGTGAAAGACGGTGGCCTGGCACTCATTCGAGTCACAGATGATGGAGAGGGGATCAGCCGTGCAGATCTTCCTCGTGCCTTCGAGCGACACGCTACCAGTAAGCTCCGGTCCGACCGGGATCTCATTTCGGTAACGACGATGGGTTTTCGAGGCGAAGCGTTACCGAGTATCGCCTCGGTCTCCCACGTGCTGGTGACGACCTCGACCAGGGAGGATATGGTGGGCTCACAGCTCACCTTGGTAGCAGGAACGGGAAGCGCTATCATAGACGCGCCCGCTGTGCCTGGCACGCGGATCGAAGTCTCCAACCTGTTTTTCAATCAACCGCCCAGAAAGAAGTTTCTCAAATCGACCGCGACCGAGTTTTCTCACATCAGTCATGTCGTCCAGCTCGCAGGTCTCGCCTGGCCGTCGGTACACTTCCGTCTCACGCATAACGGCCAGGAGATTCTCAACTATCCCGCGGTGACGGCTGATCGTGATCGAATACTTCAGGTATATCGTCCGGCGTTTCTCGATCGGACCATCGAGGTGCGGGGTCGGGCAGCGGGATTATCGATCCGCGGCGTGATGGTCGATCCTATCCATGCGCGGTCCTCGAAGATGCCGCAGGAATTGTTTGTGAACCGGCGTCCCATCCGCAATGCGACCGTGTTTCATGCGGTCATAGATGGGTATGGATCGTTTCTTCCCAAAGGGCATCACCCGACGTTCGTCCTCTTTCTGGATGTCGAGCCGGGTCGAATCGATGTCAATGTGCATCCCACGAAAAAAGAAGTCCGTTTTGCGGAAACAGAAGCCCTACATCAGTTGGTGCGCCAGTCCGTCCGTCACGCGCTCGGCGGTTCTGAGCGAAAAGTCGTGCTGGGCCTCACGTCGGCGGGATTGTCTCAGGTGGCATCGGAGTTCGCTCCGGCATCCGAGCGGCAGACCGCATCGTTGCGGGATTCTCCCTTCTCAGCATTGATCTCAGCTCCCACGCAGGGTTCCCGGATCAATGCGAGTGAGTCGGCACCTTTGTCCGGTATCGTCGAGGGAAGTCAGTTAACCTTTGCCCGTGAGCCATCCGCGACATATCGGCAAGTAGAGAAACCTGACATTGTACCGTTCGGACAAATTCTCCGGACTTATCTGGTGGCGCAGGTAGGCGAAGAATTGCAAGTGATCGATCAACATACGGCACACGAGCGCGTCCTCTTCCAACGTCTCTGGCGAGGCTGGCAGAGCCGCCATATCCCGTCTCAGCCACTCTTGATCCCGGAACCGGTCGAGCTGTCAGCGGCGCGTAGCATGCTATTGCTCAAGCGTCTTGATGATCTGGAGAAACTCGGCCTCTTGATTGAACCGTTTGGAGCCACAGCCGTGGCTATTCGTGGGGTACCGGTTGGACTTGGCAAGGTAGATGCGGCTGTATTGGTGCAGGATTTGCTCGACGATTTGACCGAGTGGGACAACGCGTCGTCTCTGGAGATGCGGGTTCAGCCCGTGCTTGCGTCGTTGGCCTGCCATGGAGCAGTACGCGCCGGACGCGCCTTGGCTCTTCCTGAAATACAACAGCTGATTGACGATTGGGTGCAGGAAGGGCTGATCACGACCTGCCCACACGGGCGCCGCACGGCGTTTCGTCTCTCGACAGATGAACTTGCCAAACTATTCGGTCGGGTCGGATGGTCATGATGGCAGTTCCGGCCAGAGCCATGCGTCGTCTCTCGGAGACGCAAGTGCGTTTCAAGCCTGTCGTTGTGGTGGTTGGACCGACTGCCGTGGGGAAGAGTCGCATCGCCATCGAGGTTGCGAAGGCCTTCGAGACCGAGGTGCTCACGGCGGACTCCCGGCAAGTCTATCGTGGTATGAATATCGGAACGGATAAGCCGATCATAGAAGAGCGCCAGGCTGTTCCCCATCGACTCATCGATCTCGTCAGTCCCGATGAATCGTTTAATGCAGGATTGTATCGCCGCCAGGCGGTCGATGAGATCGAACGCCTCTACCGAGACCGCCGCCTTCCCCTGGTCGTGGGTGGCACAGGGCTCTATGTGCGGACACTCCTCAAGGGCTTGTGCGACGCACCACCGGCCGATCCGATTGTGCGGGCGGCCCTGCGACAGGAGGCGAAGGACCAAGGGCATGATCGCCTCTACGCGCGGCTCGTAGCGGTCGATCCTGTGGCTGCGGCGCGGTTGCACCCACGCGACGAATCAAAAGTGATCCGAGCGCTGGAGGTGTACCAGCTATCCGGTCGTCGGATGTCGGAGTTTCAGCAGGAGCATGGGTTTGCCGAGCGGCCATTTTCAGCCTTGGTCATCGGGTTGAACCGGGATCGCAACGCGTTGCACAGGCGTATCGAGGAACGGATTGATTGGCAGCTGGCTCATGGTTTGATAGAAGAGACGAAGCAGCTCCTGGCTCAGGGGTATCAGCGCGGCAGTGCGGCCATGAAGGGTTTGGGGTATCGACAGGTGGCTGAGCACTTGGCAGGCGAGTATGACCTTGCTGAAATGGTTCGGCGGTTCAAACGGGACACGAGACATTTTTCCAAGCGACAAATGACCTGGTTTCGAAAGGAACCGGGGATTCAGTGGCTCACGATCGAGGAGTCAGAATCAGTCCGGCACACGGCAGAGCAGGTGATCGGGCAGGTGGATCGATTTCTCACCACACTTGGGGACATGGGATGACACGACAGGGGAACGCATCACGGGCAGACATTGGGATTATTGGCGGGAGTGGGCTATACGATATCGACGGACTTCGGAAAGTCATGGAGCGCTCGGTCCGTACGCCATTCGGGGCTCCCTCCGACAAGGTAGTGCTCGGTGAGTTAAACGGGGTTCGTATCGCCTTTCTCTCACGACATGGCCGCGGGCATCGGCTTAATCCTTCGGACATCAACTATCGCGCCAATATTTATGCGCTGAAGTCTCTGGGTGTTCGGAGGGTGGTTTCTGTGAGCGCGGTTGGCAGCATGAAGGAGTCGATTAAGCCTGGTGACGTGGTGTTGCCGGATCAGTTCATTGATTTCACCAAGCGACGGACGTCGACATTCTTCGAGAGGGGCATCGTCGCGCATGTGGCATTTGGTCAGCCGATCTGTGCTCCCCTGGCCACCGATCTGCTTGCTTCGGCACGATCAGTGGGGGCCACCGTGCATCGGGGGGGCGTGTATTTGTGTATCGAAGGGCCGCAATTCTCGACCAAAGCTGAGTCCCGGCTCTACCGGCAGTGGGGCGTCGATGTCATTGGTATGACCAATATGCCGGAAGCCAAGCTGGCACGCGAGGCAGAGCTATGTTACGCCACGGTTGCGCTGGTCACCGATTATGACTGCTGGCATGAAACGGAAGAGGCTGTCACAGTCGATGCGATCCTGGCAGTCCTCAGTCGGAACGTAGCCCTCGCCAAGCGCATGCTGCGTCAGGTGGCCTCATCGACGACCGGTGACGCGGATTGTACCTGTCAGCGCGCATTGCAGGATGCCATCGTCACGGCGCCGGATCGGATGCCCTCCTTGCTCAGGCGGAAGTTGTCGTTGTTGATGGACCGGGTCGTGTCGGCGAAGAAGAAAGGGGCTCGGTGAACTATGGGGAAGTTGCTCGTGGTCGGATCGGTTGCGCTAGATACGGTGAAAACACCCTTCGGAGAGGTCAGCGAGGTCCTTGGGGGTTCGGCTACCTACTTTTCGACTGCGGCCAGCTACTTTACCACCGTTGATCTCATTGCAGTGATAGGGGAAGATTTCCCCCCGCAACATCTGGTATTCCTCAAGAGCCGTGGCATCGATGTGACCGGGTTGGAACGGCGGCCGGGGGCGACGTTTCGCTGGAAAGGGGAGTACAGTCACCAGTTAAACGAAGCGCATACGCTCGATACGCAGCTCAACGTATTCGAAACGTTTCGGCCAAAGATTCCCGACGCCTACCGATCCCCAGATCTATTGTTCTTGGGCAATATAGATCCTGAACTCCAGTTGGATGTGCTGCAGAAGCTTCCGCGTCCGCCTTTGGTTGCGTGCGATACGATGAATTTTTGGATCAACGGCAAGCGAGACGCGTTGTGGCGGGTCTTGGAGCAGGTCGATATTTTGATTATCAACGATGGTGAGGCCCGGGCACTCGGCGAAAGTACGAACTTGGTAAAGGTCGCACAAAAAGTACTCGCGCGCGGGCCCAAGCACCTCATCATCAAGCGCGGGGAGTATGGAGTCCTGATGTTCAACGAGAAACAGGTGTTCGGGGCTCCGGCCTTTCCGCTTGAAGACGTGCGCGATCCGACCGGCGCTGGGGATACGTTCGCCGGCGGCTTTCTGGGCTATCTGACAGCCACCGGTAATCGTTCGGTCGAGGCGTTCAAGCAAGCGATTATCTTCGGAAGCGTCATGGCGTCGTTTACCGTAGAATCCTTTAGTCTTGACCGTTTGCGAATCCTGGACTACAAAGAGGTGCAAGATCGTTTTCGAGCCTTTAAGCAATTGACCCATTTCGAGGACATTTCGTGATACCGATTCTCTTTGCCGGTTCCATCGTTCGACAATTCGCATGCCCATTGCTTGCGTTGGCGCTGTTGATCGGATGGCTGCCCGGCTGTGCTACATCGGATGAGTCGTTGCAGAAGTCAAAGGGATATTACCAGGAGGGCGTCGCGAGCCTGGATCGCGATCAGCAGAAAGCCTTTGTATCGTTCCAGAAGGCCGTACAGCTCAATCCAAGCAACAAAGAGGCACGATATGCGCTTGGCCATATTCTGGCGCTACAGGGTAAATTGCCCAAGGCTGAGGAAGAATTGAGAGCCGCGACAGAACTCGATGGGAATTACTCGGAGGCGTACACATACTTGGGCCAGGTCTTGGAGAAACAAGGGCGATGGCCTGAAGCTATCGTGTCGTTCCGTCAGGCCCTGACCAACCCGTTGTATGCCACGCCAGACCTGGCCCGCTTTCATCTTGGCCGGTCGCTGGCTCACGAGAATGATTTCCAGGGCGCGATGGAAGCGTTTGAGGATGCCTTAGTGGTCAATCCGCCAAACGTTCCCCCGGCTTTGTTACATTTGGAATTGGGGCGGGTGTATTACAAGCTTGGATTCGAGCGACGCTCAAGGGAAATGCTGACCAAAGTGACGACACTCGATAAGAGCGGTGAGTATGCCGCAGCGGCGAACGAACTGCTGGCACGGCTCAAGCCGTAGAGAGATGCGTATGGAATCGATCGGCGAATTCTTCAAACAGGTACGAGAGACCAAAGGACTTACTATCGAGGAGGTCGCATCCAAGACCCGAATCCGGACTGATTTCGTCAAGGCGCTGGAGGATGGAAACTTCGCCAAGTTGCCCGATCAAGTGTTTGCACGGGGCTTTGTCCGATCCTATGCCCGGTCGCTCGGGCTGGATGAAGACGATGCCATCCACCGATTTGTTCAATCGGCAGGCGCCTATTATGACAAACAAGACGAGCGGGAACGTTTGAAGGTGAGGCAGGCGGAAGAAGAACGAAAGCGTCAAGCCAATCGGAAAGCCGTCGCAGTTGCGATCGGCATTGCGATTCTCACGCTCATCTTCCTCTTGAGCAGGGAGCAGTCCTCGCTTCTGGTCCGTCGTTCGGCCTCAGATCCTCCCGCTTCCGCAACGAAGCGGACCGCTCCACCGGCCCCAGAATCCCAGGACGCGCTGCCAGGCCAGCAAACCGAGATGGTTTCCCCCGCCCCTAAGACCAAGCCGAGCGTAGGGAATAATATTGGACCAGTGACCGGGGCAGCTCCCACGGCGTCGCCGGTGCCGGAACCAATCGCTCCTGCTCCTTCCTCCCTGGGGAGCGATGGGCCGCTAGGAGGGATTTCGCTCGAAGGGGCCGCGGCCACGGATGGACAGTTGGCGTTGGACCTTGAGGCGACAGAGCTCAGTTGGGTCGTTGTCCAAATCGACGGCGGCAGTCCTCAAGAGGCCTTGCTCCGACCCGGTGAAAAGGCCAGATGGAAAGGCCAGGATCAGTTTATCCTGACGCTCGGCAACGCCGGGGGCGTCAAGGCCGAGCTCAACGGCAAGCCTCAAAAACCCTTTGGCCCGAGCGGTAAAGTCGCACGCGATATCGTCATCAAGCGCTAGCCACTTTCCATCACGGTCTATCCTGCCGCAGCACGCTTTCTTCGTCACCCGGCCTTGGTGTCCCTCCTTATCAAATCCACGCATGCTCGGTCCTGTGGACGACAGTCTTGGCTCGCTGCGATGAGGTCTGTGTAGATGTGGGGTATCGAGGGATGGGGCGCAGCAGCAGGGACTGAGGCGCAATAGTGCCACCGTTATGAAGCTTCAGAGATTTTCTGGATTGTAGATGCCTCCAACTAGTCGAAATCTCGTGCGTCGCCGAGAGGCCATTCTGGCACGAGGTTTGATCCATATCTTTCATCGAGCTAAAAAAAGCCGGGAGAGTGAATGTGAGCCCGTGATCGATAACGACAATGATAATGAGGGAGTAGCGGAGTGGGGAGTGTATCCCGCAGCACCCTGGATTGCTTGACATAAGTGGAGAGCCATTGTTATATTCGCCGGCGTTTTGTCCCTTTTTTATGGATCTCATGAGCCAGCGGCCAGCGGCCGAGTTCACAAGCGGTGGTTAACCACAAAGGAGGAAGTCTGATGGGGTATTTTTCTAAATTCCTGGGAATCAGCGCAGCGCTGATGATGTTGTCGGTCTCGGTGGTCGGAGCCGAGGAGCGTGATCCACTTAAGCCACGCGTTCCGGCGGATCAGATGAGCGATGCGAAGGCCAATAAGAACCCGGTTCCCGCGACGCCGGAGAATATCGCCAAAGGGAAGGCGCTGTTCGAAGGTAAGGGCACTTGCTTCAATTGTCATGGTAAAGAAGGCAATGGCCAAGGGCCGGCTGGTGCGATTCTGAATCCGAGCCCACGCGATTTCACGAATTGCAAGTTCCACAAGAAGCGGAAAGATGGCGAGCTCTTCTGGGTCATCAAGAACGGCAGCGCGGGAACGGGTATGGTATCCCTGATTCCGGCCGCAATCAACGAAGAAGAAGCCTGGACGATCATCAACTACGAGCGGAGCTTCTGCAAAGGCGAGTAGTTTCGTTGCAGTGAATTCGAGAGGGTGGAGAACCGAATTCTCCACCCTCTTTTTTTGTCTTCCGTTATGTGAGTCGTTCTCATTGAAAATCCGTTCAAGGAATGAGAAATGTCTCGCGCTTCATGGTCCCGCAAGCGCCGCGAGCACGACGCCTGTGGAGAAGCCCAATGGGGCGTGCCGTAGACTGACAGGTGAGGAGGGCGACTGTTTGAGCACTGTCTTGTCTTATTGAGCTTCGGTCCCCTGGATCGCCGCGAGCTTGGTCAATATGAGGGCAGCTGAAGGATCGGTCGGGCGGATCGCCGGAACAGCGAACGGGCGTTGCTCCTGGTTCATGCGGGTCTTGGAGGCCCAGAGCACTTTCTGGTTGAGATAGGCCACCGTTTCTCCGAGCGTCACATCGCCATCCCGGTTGGTATCGGCCTCGCCCCGCAGTGCCCGAAGCAAATAGTAGGTAAACAGCCCATGCCGATGCTGATTATCCTCCAACCCTCGACTGATGCCACTGGTCCCGATGACATGGATGATCGAGCTGCCGGTAGGATTCCATTGGGGGAGGATGGTTTTGGTTCGGCTATCCGGTCCCATACGCGACACAATGCCATCGAACAGAAACACTATCTGTTTCGCTTTTAAACGAGACAGTGCCGCCTCCAAATCCTTGAGCGGATAAGCCCGTGAAGTGGTCGCGGCGGTCCCATCGTACGGTATCAGGAAGGTCTCTCCCGTCGGAGACACCGAAGCCAGACCGGCAAAGTAGACGATGACGACCGCATCCTTATTCATGTGAGGCGGTAGCCAATCCAGCAGAGCTTCATCAATATCCGGGCGTAATGCCTTCCAGTCCTGCAGCAGACGAACATTGGAGGCTGGCAACCCACCGAGAGATTGGAAATAGCTTGAGATCATCTCGGCATCCAAGGAGGCGAACTTCCGGGATGGGACCTGCTGGTCTCGATAGGATCCGATTCCGATTGAGATCAAGTAGGTATGAGGCTGCCGAAATCCCGTTGCCACAGCAGGGATTTGATCCACGTCGTCGATCTTGATGGCGACAGGTTGGATGGAGAGGGCGAAGGCTTGAGCCGGCGGCTGAATCGGGGTTCCTGAATCAGAGACGGCTACTTGAATCTCAGTCTTCTGCTGTTGGACAGACTGCGGCAATGTCGCCGCAAATTCGATCGAGCGGGATTGGCCCGGCTGCAGTCGTCCAACCGCAAGCGTGGTGGTCGGAAATTGGGCGAGCAGCGAAGCGGTTCCCGTCAAGACCGCTGTGACACCTTGAAGTTCTTGCTCTCCTCCGTTTACGAGGTCGATGCGTACCCGAATGCGCTCGCCTCCCTCAAAGACCAAATTACTGTTCTCATCCAGCACGGTGGCTTTGAACGACAGTGCCGATGGAATGCCTTTGGCTGGGATGTTCGCCGTTGGTGGAACTGGTCGCGCTGTTGATGCTGCCACGGTTGCGGAAGCGGTTCCGCTCGTCGCGGTCAACTGGGTTCGGACGGCGTGAATGAATTGTGTCGAGAGGATAATCCCAGCGTCATGCACAAACTCCCCGATGTTGCCGTAATCACAACGGTGGCCGATCGGTTCCAGAATAAGCCGTTGGTTGTGTACCATGGAAACGGCCTGCTGGCCCAGCTCCTTCCCCGCGGCATCCTTAAAGGTCAAGAGCGTCTCGAGGGTCATGTCCGCAGGCACCCGATCATAGAGATTGTCATTCCAGAGTTTGAGACCCGAGCGTTGGAGCGTGACCACGATCTCCGTGTCGGGAGGGGTCGGTGCTGTAATTCCCCCGCTGACGGTCACGGCCGTAAAATTTTTGGAGGCCGCGTCAATCATGATCGATTCGATGTCTTCTCCCACATTGAGCTCGTGCGGGCTGTTGCAACCATCGATATACTGCATTTTGAGATTGGTGAAGGAGGGGTCGAAGGTCATCTTGACGGAGTTGGCCAGACGCGGACCCATGTCCGGCAATGGGGTCCGGTGAAACGCTGAACTAATCCTCTCGCATCCCAAGAACCCACCCGCTGCGATGAGGAGACACGAAAGGACGGCCCATCGCATGGTGAGTCGTTGAGGTGAGCCTGCAGGGTAACGTTCAGTGACCATGACCTGGGGAAGTGGTCTGCCATGATTGGTTTTGTTACTGGAACCCAAGCTCTGCACCGTACCGAAATGTCAGGCTGAAAGCAACAAGACGTGGGTGCGTCTTGCGAGCCTGAGAGCCCTCAGTTATCCTGCGTTCCTGATAATAGGTGTGAACTGAGGCAAGGGGCACGCACCGATGCTGGTACTCGGTCTCTCGAACATGCGGGATGCGGCGGCGGCGCTGGTCGAGAATGGCCGAGTGATCGCCGCGGCAGAAGAAGAACGGTTCGTCCGGGTGAAGCATGTCACGGCGCTGCCTGTTCAGGCGATTCGCTATTGCTTACGCCTGGCCGGTGTGCGCCTCTGTGATGTCGATGCCGTCGCGGTGCCCTGGAAGTATTGGAAGATCGGTCGACGGGGAACCTTGGCCCTTGGGTCTATGCTGCGGTCGCCGCAACTCTGTTGGGTGAAGGGCAAGAGGAGTGTGGAGCGAATGGCCCAGGAGTGGAAGGAACTCGTCTTTCTTCAAGGCTACCTCACCAGGCAGATTGACGGAACCGCTTGCCCAAAACCCGTCTTTCTGGACCATCATCTCTGTCATGCGGCTAGTACAGTGCTTGTGTCGCCGTTTGACCATGCGGCAGTGCTCATTGTGGACGGAGCCTCTGAAGCCCATACTACCATGCTGGCACGGGCCGACGACCAAGACATTCACGTGTTACAACGGGTCTCACTTCCTCATTCTTCCGGGCAATTCTATGCGTCGATCACCTCCTATCTGGGATTCAAGCCGGATCACGATGAATATATCGTGATGGGCCTGGCGGCCTACGGGGAGCCACGGTTTGCCAAGGTTCTTCGAGAACAGGTCCTCCGCCTCCTCCCCAATGGCGGGTTCGAATTGAATACGCGGCTTTTCGATTTTCACTTGGCCCGGCATCGCCTCTTTTCACCCGAATTCTTGGGACTGTTGGGTCCCAATCGGCAGCCGGAGGAAGGGATCACGCAGCGGCATCGAGATGTGGCGGCCAGCGCACAGATGGTTTTGGAAGAGACGTTGCTCCATCTCGCCCGCCACCTGCAACGGTTGACCGGCCTCGATCGGCTCTGTCTTGCAGGAGGTGTGGCCTATAATTGCGTGGCCAATAGTCGCCTATGCCGGGAGGCTGGATTTCGCGATGTCTATATACCTTCAGCAGCGGGAGACTCCGGGGCGGCAATGGGAGCGGCACTGTGGCTGACCAGCCGACGCGGAGCATTGACCGAGCGCATGGTCGTGCGCTCCGCCTCCTGGGGACCGGAGTTCACGGAACAGGAGTGTTTGGCTGCGCTCAAGCGGGCTGGCTTGCATGCCGAACGTTTTCCGGATGACCAGCTGTGCGAGAAGGTGGCGCGCGAGTTGGCAAACGGTCGGCTTGTCTGTTGGTTCCAAGGTCGTATGGAATGGGGACCGCGGGCCCTAGGCAATCGCAGTTTGTTGGCCGATCCACGTCGCGAGGATATGCGGGAACTGATCAATGCCAAGGTGAAGTGCCGGGAACTGTTTCGCCCATTTGCTCCGTCAGTCCTTGAAGAACGCGCGTCCGAATTTTTCGACCTTCCGTCGCCGTCGCCGTTCATGTTGTTGACGGTTCCGGTCCGACCATCAGCCAAAGGCCTGATCCCCGCCGTGGTCCATGTCGATGGGTCAGCGCGTGTTCAAACTGTGGATACGACCTCCAATCCGCAATACCGCCTGCTCCTCGAGGCATTCGAGCGCCAGACCGGCGTGCCCGTGCTCCTCAATACCTCGTTTAATGTCAACGAGCCCATCGTCTGTACTCCGGATGAGGCGATCAACTGTTTTCTCCGCACGGAGATCGAGTGGTTGGTATTGGGCAATCTGCTAGTGCAACAACCTACTGCCCGGGGCGCGACACGTGAGGCATGAGGCGCGGGGGCCAGACGCTTGCTCCGAGGCGATGCGCACTCACCCCGTACCCTTTGCTCCTCACGCTGAATTCTCAGCCTTTGATGCCTTACTTCTCCTCATTATTTTGAACTTCACGCTTCAGCCGCTGACAGAACCGGATTTCGGTTGGCATCTACGGACCGGACTTGATCTCCTTCGGCATGGCGGAAAACTTCCGAGGTTGGATCCCTATTCCCATACCGCGCCAAATTGGCCATGGGTTGAACATGCCTGGTTGACCGATCTGATCATCGGGACGTTGTATTCTCTGTTCGGTGCCTTGGGGGTGATCCTGTTCTTTGGTGTGGTGACGGCAGGCGCCTGGCTGGTTGCGAGCCTCTCCGTTCCATGCAACATCACGTACCGACTGGTTGCCTGTGCCTTGTCCTTATGGGTGGCCTTGCCGTTTCTGGGGGCGAGAACCCAAATGGTTACACTGTTGGGCCTTGCTGTCTTGCTGGTGATTCTTCAGCGAAGTCGTCGTGAAGAGAATCGTGTGCTATGGCTGATTCCGCCGTTATTTTTGCTCTGGGCTAATTTGCATGGAGGGTTTACCGCAGGACTTTTTCTCCTGGGGCTGGTCGTGGTCTCTTCCACGATGGTTAAAGGGATTCTTTTGTGGGCGCCCGGTCTTGCCACTCGTCTCGATGAAGCGCCGCTCTCCTGGCCTGCGATCGGGCGGCTCACATTGGCGGCGGGAGTTGCAGCGTTGGTCACCTTGGTGAATCCCTATGGATGGAGATTGTACGGAGAGATCCTGGATTCCCTGTCGAATCAATTCATGCTAGACACCTTGCAGGAATGGCAGCCGGTATCGTTGCACACGTTGGCTGGCCGTAGCTATGCGCTCTATCTTGCCGGACTGGGGATGGCGGTGGCAGCTGGATATCGACGCATTGAACCGGTGCGATGGGTGGTCTGGATCGTATTCCTGCTTTTATCGGTACGTCATATGCGAAACATTCCTTTTTTCCTGCTGGTGAGTCTCCCGCTCTCTGTCGAGTTGTTGGCCAAAGGACTGGGCCGCCTAACAGACCAGCTCAGGTTAGATTCCGTCCGTGCCAGGCGATATAGGCTGGTAGGGATGCTTGCGGGAGGACTGTTCATGATCTGGCTGGGACCGGACCATCTCCAGCATGTGGCTCAATCCGGTTTGCAGCCTGGCGAGTATTTCAAGGGAACGTCTTATCCCATTGAGGCGGTGCAGTGGGTTCGGGAACATCGGGATCGAGTCGGGCGTCGCCTGTACAACGACTATGGCTATGGAGGGTTTCTCCTCTGGTGGTTGCCGGAAGAGCAGATCTTCATCGATGGGCGGATGCCGGCCTGGCGAAGCGGCGAACGATGGATTTTCCGAGATTATGTTGCCTTGAGCCTGACAGACCCGCCGAGGCTTTCTGTCTTGGATATGTACTCGGTTGATTGGGCAATGGTGCGGAGAAAGAGCCTGCTCGATGAGGCACTTGCGCGTGAGCAGATATGGAAGCGGGAATATGAAGACGGGAAAGTCGCGATCTATGTCCACTCATCCAGCTAAGGGGCGGAAGTCTCTTCTTGTTTTCTTTATGGCGGAGGGAGTTCCAACTGGCTGACTGTGGCCGGATGAAAATTCCGCGTGTGTGACGGAGAATAATAATAGCCCTTGTCACCATTTCGTCGAATCACGGCCAATTCGCGGAGCATGGCGAATCCATCTCTCAGGACGCGAACTTTTGATCCGGGCTGATCGGACCAATTTACTGGAATTTCTGCGATACGGTAACCGCGTTGTCTCGCCACATAGAGCAGTTCGAGATCGAAGCCATAGCCGTCGATTGAGGACACTCCAAAAAGGTCCACTGCCACCGCTTGGCGGAATAACTTGAACCCGCATTGCGTGTCGGTGATCCCCCTGAGGCCGCTCTGCTGCACGACGGAATTGAACAAGTTGCCCATAATAGTTCGATATACGCGGGCCTGGACGGCGTAGTTCGGCAACCGGGAGGCGAGTGAGCGCGATCCAATAGCCATGTCAGCTCCGCTCGCCACGGCCTGTTCGAGCCGGGCGAGTTCCTGGATCGGAGTGGCGCCGTCCGCATCGGCAAACAGTTGCAGATGTCCGACCGCAGCTTGCATACCCTGTCGCACGGCTGCGCCTTTGCCCCGGCGCTGTGGTGCCCTGAGTAACTGAATTTCAGGGGTTGTCGACGCCAATGCCTCAATAATAGAGGCTGTGGCATCGGTGCTGCCATCGTCGACCACTAGGATCTCGTAGGATTGTCCTCGGTCCTGCATATAGGAGGTGATGCTTCGAAGATAGGGAAGAATGCGAGCGGCTTCGTTATGGGCTGGAACGACGATCGACCATTGGACGGGGCTTGAGACGTGTCGGAAGGACACAGGAAGCCAACCTTGTTGCTGTGAACCGCGAAGAAGCCGAATGCAACACGGTAGCCGAGCAACAGGCAGATTGCAAGGGGAGGACTCCGCCTGACTCTTGACTTGACAGATCCGCCAATGGGGAGCGAACGTATCAGAGTGGAGAGTGAAGCGACGGACAAACCTGAATAGCCAGGAGGTGGAGAATGCGCCATCTGCTCAAAGAATTAAGTCTCGTGCTGAGCGCTGTATTCTTGGCTTCTTGTGCCTCAGCCATTCCCCCTGCCCGGATCGGGGAGTATGTGTCCTCAGAGCACAAGGTCGACGAGGAGGCTCTCACTCGGATCAATCAGCGACCGCTGCAGGCGGGGCTCGTGGTGGTTTCAGATACGGCGGAGCCCGGTGCGGCTCCGAATCTGCCGGAGGAGGCCCTTATTCGCCTCGTGGAAAGTCTACAACAGGAAATTGGCCGTGCGATTCCTGTGGTGGTAAAAGAGGTGATTCCAGCCGACCATATCAGGCCACAGCCGCATGGGGATTGGGCCCAGTTCGCCGAACTGGGACGACAACGCGGGCTCGATTATCTGGCCGTCGTGGTTGTCTCCAGCACCGAGCAGGAATATCCCATGACGCTCTTTCTTGGAAGGACCACGCACGCGCAGCCTGGATTTCGTCGAGATAACTGGTCGCTGCTGGAATTTGCCCTGCTGGATTTGAAAAACAGTCAAACCTTGATGCAGGCCGAAGGACGGGGCTGGGCGACACTGGATCGTCCGAGCGCGCCAGGGATCAATCAATGGTATCCAGCTGTGTATCTCCGTCCTGGTGATCGGCGGGTTTTCTGGCCTCCCACGTATGAGGGCGCGCCGAATACACTGCGTGTCGTGTCCTTTGAGCAAGCGGAGAAGCGGCTGGTGCTGAAGCTCCAAAACTCTTGGCTCGGGGTATTGGAATCCGAGGCGGCGGCTCGGAAAACCAGTTCGTAGAGAGACTTGTTCTCACAGCAGTCTTAGCTCAGTCTCCGCCTTGGGGGCTTTGTCTATATAATGGCCCGAGGTGGAGTATTAGCCTTTGAAGCCATCTGAACGGATAGTGTACAATACACCGTTCAGCTCATAGTGTCGTGTCGGTTAACCCTGTGGAGGAACGCTGTTATGGTCACGCGGAGTAAGGGAGGGAATGTCCTGGGTCTTGTCGGAGGTATCGGTCTGGTCATGACTACCTTCGCGTTTACTGTCCTGCCGAGTGAATCCTCAGCCTTAGCCGCCGGGGTTCCCTCCGGACTGACACAAGGATTTTCAGAGATCGTCAAGAAGGTCACGCCGGCAGTGGTGAATATTGCGGTGACCGGTGGTGGAGAAGGCGGGGGTCGAGGCCGGAGATCGCCCTTACCGCCAGGTCCCTTTGGTGGACCTCCTGGTGAAGAGCCGCCGGGAGGGGAACTCCCGACTCCTCCACCTATCCCTCCTCCTGGTGGAGGGCATGGACGTCCTGATCAAAGCGCGGGCTCCGGCGTCATTTTTGACCCGAATGGCTTTATTGTCACCAACAATCATGTCGTCGAAGGCGCCACGCAGATCACCGTCACGCTCAGCGATCGACGTGAATTCAGCGCGAAAGTGGTGGGAACCGATCCAAAGACGGACTTGGCCGTGGTGAAGATCGAGGCGAAGGATCTCCCAGCCTTAAGATGGGCTGAGTATGAGAAATTACAGGTCGGTGATCTTGTGTTGGCGGTGGGGAGTCCGTTCGGACTGAGTTCCACCGTGACTCTGGGCATCATCAGTGCTTTGGGACGCGGCAATGTCGGCATTGCAGACTATGAAGATTTCATCCAAACCGACGCCGCGATCAATCCGGGCAATTCCGGAGGGGCATTGGTCAATGTGAACGGCGAACTCATCGGGATCAATACGGCAATTTTTTCTCGGACCGGCGGGTCGGAAGGAATTGGCTTTGCTATTCCCAGCAGTATTGCATTGGATATTGTTGACAGTCTGCAGAGGACAGGCAAGGTAGTGCGCGGCTGGATGGGTGTCGCGATTCAAGAGATTACTCCGGCCTTGGCAAAATCTTTCAAACTCCCGGAACAGCGCAAAGGGGTACTCATCAGCGATGTGAATGAGAACGGCCCTTCCCATGCGGCAGGTATGAGGCGCGGCGATGTGGTGATCGCGTTCAACGGGAAAGAAGTTCAAAATGTGAGTCAGTTGCGGAACCTCGTTGCGCGGACGATGGTCGGAAAAGATGCGCAGGTGAAGGTGCTGCGGGACGGGAAGGAACAGACCATTGCCGTGAAGGTGGCGGAGCGTCCGACGGATGAGATGTTGGCGAAGAAGGAGCCATCGGCTCCCAAGGAACCGGTTGAGACAATAAAGCCGCCGGATAATGTTTTGGCCTCTCTCCGTGTGCAGGCATTGGATGCGGCCATGATGGGTCAATTGAACATCCCGGCCAAGATGACCGGTGTGGTCGTGTCGTCAGTCGAGAGCGGTGGCCCTGCGGAAGCGGCTGGTCTGCAGCGTGGCGACGTGATTCAGGAAGTAAACCACGAAGTCGTGAAAACGCTCGAAGACTACCAGAAAGCCTCGGGTAAATTGAAAAAAGACGAGTTGGCCGTCCTGCTCCTGAGCCGGCAGGGAAATAATCTGTTTGTCGCGGTCAATCCCAAGTAACATGCATGACGCTGGCCATGGCCGCTCGGTATCCGAGCGGCCATGGCCAGCTATCGGATGAACGGTTCGTATGTCCGACGGCCTGAATTCGCTCAACCAGTGGCTGCAAGACACGATCTTCAAGCCGCTGGAAGATAAGAAAATGCCGGTGATGGAGCACCTTGTGGAGCTCCAAGTCCGGCTGACACGCGCGGTGATCATCACTGGCGTGGTGTTCGTCGGCACGTTTTTCTATGCGGACCTGTTGGTCAAGTGGCTCCGCATTCCACTCCAGAACATGTTTGTGCCGGGATCCCTGTCGTGGGTGCCGACCGATCTGCCGACCGTTCCGTTCGTGTTTCTCGCACCGGCTGAAGCCTTGTGGCAAAACGTGAAGGTGGCTGGGCTTTTTGCCCTGGTTGCCGCGACTCCGTACATTCTCTTGGAAGTGTGGCAATTCGTCGTGCCGGGCCTCCATGCCCAGGAACGGCGCTTTGTCGCACCGTTTGTGCTGTTGAGCGCCCTGGCCTTTTATGCAGGGGTGGGCTTTTCCTTTTTCTTCGTCCTCCCGTTTGCGCTGAATTTTTTGGTTTCCTATGGCGTCAATGCTGGCTTTATTCCCCAGATCTCTATAGCGCAATACGTCGGGTTTGCCTTGTGGTTCTTGATGGTATTCGGTCTGATATTCGAAGTTCCGCTCGCGATCACGCTCATGGCGAAGCTCGGGTGGGTCGACGCGCCCTTTCTGAAGCGGTATCGCAAGTGGGCTCTGTTGGGGTCGTTCATCACTGCCGCAATTCTCACGCCGACGCCTGATCCCTTCAACCAATGTCTCATGGCTCTCCCGATGTATGTCTTCTACGAAGTCGGCATTGTGAGCGCAGGGTTTTTCAACAAGCGGCAGCCGCTGCCGGAAGAGTCGGGCGTGCCGGCCTTGGCCACCGCATCGGCAGGAAACGGTAAGGCGGCGGCGGGAGTGTCCAACGTGGGAGAGGACGACTACGTCGGCGTGCCGACAAGTCGACGAGGCTGATGAGAGCACGCAGATTGGGCATAACGTTTTACAGAAGGAAGATACATGGCTCGTGAATTGAATGTCATTCAACCTCCCAGCTCCGGCGGCAGTGATGCCTGCGTATACATGTGGGCCTGCGCGATCTGCGACGAGAACGAAACCTGCCAGAAGGACAAGGAGGGACACAGTCGCTGGCTGGTAGCCAAACGGATGGAACGGATCGAATACAAAGTGCTCATCATGAGCAACAAGGGTGGAGTCGGAAAGAGCACCTGTACGACGAACCTCGCCGTGAGTCTCGCGCTCAAAGGTTGGCACGTCGGCATTTGCGACATGGACATCCATGGTCCGAACATTCCGAAGATGGTGGGGGCCGAAGGTCAGAAGCTCAAGATCAGCAGCTCGGGCGGGATCATCCCGTTTCAGGCGTATAACCTCAAGATCGCGTCCATGTCCTTCTTGCTACAGAACCCGGACGATCCGATCATCTGGCGTGATGCGTACAAGTATGAGTTCATCAACCAGCTCTTGGGCGGCGTTGAGTGGCAGGATCTGAATTTCTTGTTTGTCGACTTGCCTCCCGGAACCGGTAACGAATCGGTCACGACCATCGATCTGCTCGGCAATGTCAGCGGTGCAGTGATCATTACGACGCCACAGGAAGTGGCCTTGCTGGACTCCCGCAAGTCGGTGACATTCTGCAAAGACAGCGAAGTCCCGATCATTGGGATTGTTGAAAACATGAGCGGGTTGGAGTGCCCCCATTGCCACAACCAGATCGAAGTGTTCCGCAAGGGTGGTGGGGAAGCATCCGCGATTGATATGGGCGTGCCCTTCCTCGGGCGCATCCCTCTCGATCCCGATGTCGTGACCCAGTCCGATGCTGGTGAGCCATTTGCGATGTTCAATTCCGACACGACCACGGCCGAGTGCTATCACGAGATTGCGAATAAGATCGAAGCGTTCTGTAAGAAGAGCGGGTCGCTCGTGAAAATCGCGCCCAGGCAGGCACACTGATGAAGGAGCGCTTGTGAAGGCCACAGATGTGATAGAGGGACTTACTCAGTTGCAGGAGGCGCAGCGGATCGTAATGGAGGCCACGCCGACTCTAGGCTTGGAGAAGATCTCGATCCTTGACGCCCTTGGACGGGTCCTCGGCGAGGACATCGTGGCGGAACGGAACAATCCACCCTGGAACAATAGTGCGATGGACGGGTTTGCGGTGCGGTGGGACGATATCAAGCAGGAGCATGCGATTCAGAAACCGGTGACGCTCACGGTCATCGAAGATGTGGCTGCAGGCCAGATGCCTACAAAGACGGTGGGCGCGGGGCAAGCGATTCGTATCATGACCGGGGCACCGATCCCTAAAGGGGCGGATACGGTCTTGAAGGTGGAAGATACCGAGCACACACCCGACTCCGTTCGCGTATTCAAACCCGAACAACAAGGCGCCAACATTCGGCCTCAAGGCGAAGACGTCAAGAAAGGCGAGTGCATCATCGCCCAGGGGACTCAGATTCGTCCGGGTGAAGCGGGTATGTTGGCGATCCTCGCCAAGTCGTTCATCTTTGCCTATCAACGACCCCGCGTGGCGATCCTCTCGACCGGTGACGAATTGGCGGATTTGGACGAGCGGTTCAGCGAAGAAAAAATCATCAACTCCAATAGCTATGGGATTGCGGCAGCGGTGCAGGAAGCGGGTGGCATCCCTTTGCTACTGGGGATTGCGAGAGATACGCCTGCGGCGCTGAAGGAGAAGATTTCACATGGATTGAGGGCGGATATCCTGGTGCTATCCGGTGGCGTGTCGATGGGCGATTACGATTTTACGAAGGCAGTATTCCACGAACTGGGCGCGGAGATGAACTTCTGGAAGCTGGCGATCAGGCCGGGGCAACCGCTCGCCTTCGGCAAGATTCAAGGCAAGCTGGCTTTCGGCTTACCGGGAAATCCTGTGTCCTCCATGGTGACGTTCGAGCAGCTCGTGCGGCCGGCGATGCTCAAAATGAGCGGTCATCGGAGCTATGGTCGGCCGGTCGTGCAGGCAATCTTCCAGGAGAAGTTTTCCAAACGGACGGACCGGCGCCACTTTTTGCGCGGTGTGCTCACTTGTGAAGAAGGTGTCTTCAAGGTTCGGACGACTGGTGCGCAAGGATCCGGGATATTGACCTCCATGGTGAAGGCCAATTGTTTGATCGACATCCCCGTCGAAGTTGAACGAGTGAACCCGGGCGATCTGGTATCGGTTCAACTGTTAAGCGGAGCGGCTTGGGCCAGCCATTCCGAACATATTCATACCGGTCCTCACCGGCTGTCCTGTTGCTGATAGGAAAAGGAGGTCAATCGTCATCAGTCACTAGTCAATGGCGAGAATCATTCTTGATCGCCTTTGACCAATGACGATTGACCAGTTACACCCATGGCCATACCTATTGTTTCTTTTGTCGGTCGTTCGAACAGCGGAAAGACCACGCTGATCGAACGCGTGATTCCCGAGTTGGTCCGGGCCGGCTACAAAGTGGCGACGGTGAAGCGTGCAGGACACGGGTTTGATCTCGATACGGAAGGGAAGGATAGCTGGCGCCATAAGCGAGCCGGTGCGAGCAGCGTCACCGTGTTGTCCAAGGGCAGTATGGCGATGTTTGCCGATGTATCCGATCAGATGAAGGTCGAAGAGGTGCGGGACCGGTTTCTCGATCACACCTATGACCTGATCATCGCCGAAGGATGGAAACACGAGGGGTATCCGAAGATTCTCATCGTCCGTGAACAGGTCGGCGACGTTCCTGTGCCCATGGAAGGGCTGCTCGCGGTGGTATCGGACAAGCCCGTCGTTCTAGACGTTCCACTGTTCGATCTGGACGATGTCGTCGGTGTGGCCGCCTTGATCATGAAGCAGTTCCCTCGATCACAGTCTCGCACGGAGCATGGGCTGGAAACCTAAAGCGACCATTGTCCTGGCTCTCGTTGCTGGTGCCATCGCGCTTGGCGCGGTGGCCATCCCTATCACGAATCACCCGACATTCTGTGCGAGTTGCCATACCATTGCGCCCTCATATGAGAGTTGGGTGAAATCCTCGCATCGAGAGGTGACCTGTGTTGCCTGCCACGTGCGACCGGGCATTGAGGGTTGGCTTCACGATAAAGCCTGGGCCGGAACGAAAGATGTGGCGATCCACCTGTTCGGCACCCCGACCGATCCCCATAATCTGCAGGCGAAAGTCGATTCCGCTGTCTGCCTGAGTTGCCATAGAAACATTCTTCGGATGTCCGAGGTCGCCCCTCGTGATCTGCCGCCGCCGGTCAACGACGTCGGTCTCATCATGAGCCATCGTAAACATATCGAGGCATTTGCGAAGCGTGGGCAAGGGGAGGGTTGTACAACGTGCCACTCAGGAGTCGTTCATGAGCAACCGATCAAGGGCTATCCGATCGTCATGCCGCGGGGGCACGTTTCGGCCGACGACCAACCATGGTATCCCGACCATCCGGAGGGCTCGTACTTACGGACAAGGTCGCTCACGGATTGCTTCCGGTGCCACGACGGGAAGACAGAGTATGAGGGGAAGGTCGTGAGCCGGAAATGCGAAACCTGCCATCTCCCCGAGAAGATCGGCAACGCCCTGCTCTTCAACTAGCAGGATGCTGAAACAGTCCGCCAGCGGAGTTCTCGCATCGTTCAGACCCTCAACGTACCCCAGAGGGTACGCCTCGGCCCTTCACTCGCTGCGGCCTTGCTGGACGGCCTGTTTGAGCATCCTGCGGGCGTGTTCTCCTGTTGTGCCGCTCGACTGAGCTCGTCGCAGGCACACGTGCGGACCATAGAAGCTCTAGCGGGCCACAATAGTTTTTCAGTATCCTTGCTAAGTCGCTGATCACTTATGACTACACCAGTCCTGCACGTCCAACATCTGGTGAAACGGTTCGATGCGTTCGTCGCCGTCAACGATATTTCGTTCGACATCAGACCGGGAGAAATTCTTGGATTACTGGGTCCGAATGGGGCGGGAAAAACCACCACCATTCAGATGCTGCTGGGGGTGGTGACGCCGACCGCCGGCTCCATTCAGATGTTCGGGCTCGATCTGGCGACACATCGTGAGGCCATTTTGCAACAAGTGAATTTTTCCTCGACCTATGTCTCGCTGCCTCAAGCGCTCACGGTCGAGGAGAACCTCTGGGTGATTGCCCGTTTATATGGGATGTCTGACATCCAGCAGCGGGTCGATCACATCGTAAAGCGGCTTGAGATGGAGGAATTCCGGCGCAAGATCACGCGCAAACTATCCTCCGGTCAAAGTACTCGACTTGGACTGGCCAAGGCGTTCTTGACCGAGCCGAAGATTCTATTCCTCGATGAGCCCACCGCGAGTCTGGATCCCGATGTCGCACAAAAGATTCGGAGCTTTCTCAAAGAGGAGCGACGATCGTCTGGGCTGAGCGTGCTCTATACGTCGCACAACATGCACGAGATGGAAGAGATGTCGGATCGGATCATCTTCCTCCAGCGGGGGAAGATTGTGGCGGAAGGGACGGCGCAGGAGATTGTGGCTCGCTTTGGGCAGGCGGATTTGGAAGAAGTATTTGTGAAGTTGGCGCGAGAGAAATAGGAGGCAAAGGGGAGAGTCTCCGTGCTCGCGCAACGCGCGGCCTCAGAAGGCCCTCGTTGGACGCGCGCAGGAGAGACTCTCCCCTTCACCTCCGAGGCCGCCAAACCTGGGAGTGGGGGAAGGAAGAAGAATGAAGATCCATCGAATTTATGCGTTGGTGGCGAGACATCTCTACCTCTATCGGCGCAGCTTGCCGCGGATGATGGAAATCTTCTATTGGCCGTTTTTGGATCTCGTCATCTGGGGATTCATTACGGTCTATCTCATGAAATTTCAGGGGCAGATTCCGGGGGCAGTCACGTTTTTCTTGGGAGCGTTGATCCTGTGGGATATTCTATTCCGGGCTCAGCAGGGGATTACGATTTCGTTCCTGGAGGAGATCTGGGCGAGAAATCTCATGAATTTGTTTGCCAGTCCACTCAAACCGAGCGAGTTTCTCGCCGCGACGATGGTCATGAGTGTCTTAAAAGTAATGGCCGTCTCTGTGGTCATGGTCGTCTGTGCAGGCCTGTTCTATTCCTATAATATCTTTGTGATCGGGATGTGGCTGGTTCCGTTCGTCTTGAATCTCGTGATGACAGGATGGAGTATCGGGGTATTGACCACGGCACTCATCATGCGATTTGGCCAGGAAGCGGAAGTGCTGGCTTGGAGTATGGTGTTCCTGTTCCAGCCCATCTCCTGCGTGTTTTATCCAATGGATGTGCTCCCAAGATGGCTGCAGGCCATTGCGTGGGCAAACCCGGCTGCCCATGTGTTTGAAGGGATGCGCGCCGTGCTCAACACTTCTGCCGGGCCAATGACCCATCTTGCGTGGGCGACCGGCCTCAACCTGTTATTTTTCGGTGTGGTCATTGCTGCCTTTCGCTGGACGTTCGAGCTTTGCCGGAATCGGGGATTGCTCGTGCGTATCGGGGAGTGAAGTCAACAGGGGGTAACGGGACTCGGATTGCCATTTTCAAGAGGGCTATGATAGCCTATGCTTGCTTTATCGCAGGGGCCTGGCGGTGAGGTGGAACGAAACATACAGGTCTGCAGCATCGATGTTGCCTTGCTCGAGAATCTCGTCGGAAGTCAGACCTAAGTCGCCACGTCCTTTGCGTCTTCGGCCCGCTCCTTCCTCCGTCCCTCGCGTACAAGACAATATCATCATACTCATAAGGAGGAACCCCAGATGGGTTCAAAGATTTATGTCGGTGGGTTGCCCTACTCGGCGACTGAGCAGGAGTTAAGCGATCTGTTCGGGCGACATGGCGCCGTTGCTTCAGCGAGGATCATTACGGACAAGTTCACGGGACAGTCACGCGGCTTCGGCTTCGTCGAGATGTCTTCTGACTCGGAAGCGCAGGCGGCCATTACGGCTCTCAATGGTGCGGAAATGGGAGGTCGGACCCTAACCGTCAATGAAGCGCGTCCCCAGGAACCCCGCACCGGCGGTGGCGGTGGATTTGGTGGGGGCGGAGGTGGTCGGAGCGGTGGCGGCGGCGGTAAGCGCGATCGCTGGTAATCCTCAATCGCAATATGAACGGGGGCTGCTATCGTCAAGATGGGAGCCCCCGTTCGCGTATTGCCCTGGGGCGGGAGGTTTTCGTCATGTCCGGAGCTGTGTGGGCCGTCATCTAATCAACCCATTGGTCCCCGGCTTTTGGATTTTCTGGCGGGCGCGCTACTAGACTATCGACCGAAGGCGGAGGCGTTTGCAAAGTCTGTCGCACGAGTGTCACGAGGACTTGATGCTCAAACGGTTTGGGGAGGAATGGGAGATTTCCACGGCGTATGCCGTACCCTGCCAATTCCTGGTCGATATTGCCGGACATGAGGATGACTCGCAGGTCCATCCGCAAGCGGAGCGCACGGACGGCCAGTTCATGGCCATGGACGTTGGGGAATTCGTTGTCGCCGGACGCAAACGAAAAATCAGATGGAGGCAAGACCAGATCAGTCAGTAGGAGATGAATGGGGCCTGGGTGATTTTTGCAGATCTTCAAGGCTTCCGAGCTGTTTGTCGCAGGCAGGGGGGAAAAGCCTGCTCGCTCGAGGATCGCAGCACAGAGTTGGACGACGGCCGTCTCGTCGTCGACCACCAGGATGGTCAGATTCTCCGGTTGCGATGACGCGACGTCTAGGTTGGACATGGCAAAGCTCCTGGCTCATCTGGAGCACACGATATAGTCACCAGAATAGTCCCACCCCTGCTATTGCGCCAGCAAAAGCTCAATGGCGCTCGGGCCTGCCCGTCCGCATTCTGAGGAACGACGCAGTAACCAAGAAGGGTGGGTTGATTTGCTGAAGAGCTCACACCGCTTCCGATCTCTCCTTCAATCTGGCGAGTCGCGTCTTATCGAGTGCCACAAACACTGATTTCTCCTGAGACACCGTCACGGCGCCCTGTGCCTGCCCCTTCGCTTTCTTCACCCACTTGCGACGGGTATAGATGATATCGCCTTTTCCGCTTTTCTTGAGGTCACTGTATAGCAGCGCCAACGTTGCTGCATCGCGCAAGGTTTCAGGGGGTACGTCCGCTCCTTTTTCGAGGCGCACCACCACATGTGAACCGGGAGTGCCCCGAGCATGGAGCCACAAATCATCGCTCTTGGCCACCCCGAACGTTAGCGCCTCGTTCTCGTGTGCGTTTCTTCCGACATACATTGACAAACCGTCTGATGAGATGAAGCGGCGGAACGGGCCTTGACGTGGTTCTTGACGGCCCTTTCCCCCGCCAGTCCGCGAGAGGGTTCGTGCGCGCATTACCGGATGTGGTTTGTCGGGTGGCTGCCAGGTTCCCTGCTCGATGGCGTCCAATTCTTGGCGCAGAGTCCCCAATTCCTTCTGCCCTTCCTCAATGCGGGGGCGCAGTTCTCGTTCTGCAGTCAGGTGCTTCCGGTATTTTCGGAAGTAATCGTCCATGTTGCCCTTAGGAGTCTTAGTCTGGTCGAGGAGGATCGTGAGATTTGGCAAGGCCTCATCGAAATAATCCACCACGGTGGCGTCGGCCTGGCCTTTGCGGATGATCCCGAGGTTCGCCTTGATGAGTTCGCCATAACGGGCGTAGGTCTTGTACTTCTCGGCCTTGGCAAGGTCTCCGCGCCATGTTTCGATGCGGCGGCGGAACTTCATGATGGATTTTCTGAGTATCCCTGCCCGAGCGTTTCGCACGGTCTCGACGATTGAAGCGGCTTCTGCTGCGTGGTAATGAGCTTCGACAGCAGCCGACACAGGAAATGGTGATTCTGGGATGCCCTGGCTGAATCGCGCGTGGTCAGCGGCATTTCGTTCTCGTTGCTGGTGGGCAGGAGGAACGTACAGCTGTCCCACAGGATTTTTCACTCCGTTCAAGTCTCGTCGGATACGACCTGCGTCGTCGAGCACGAGGAGATTCGATGTTTTCCCCGTCAACTCTGCAACTAACCAACCGGCACCTTCCTTGGTCGTCAGAGCAATCTGAATGATCCGGTCACCTCGAATCTGTTCGATCTGGTCGATTCGTCCCCCTAGCAGGTGCGCGCGGAGAAATTGACAGAAGCGTGGAGGCGTCGGTGGATTCTGAAAGGCTGCGGTGGTGAAGTGGAGACGAGCAGTTTCGGGGTGGGATGAAATGAGGAGTCGGTGCGTCCGTCCTGGCGCACGAATCTCCAGCACCAGTATTCGATCTGTCGGCTGGTAAATTTTTTGAATCCAGCCGCCCGCCAGGATCGGCGTGATCTCTTCGATAACGGCAGCAAGCTCTGTTACCGTGAGCGCCACAATCTGTCCATTTCAGCCTTCTCTCGTGCAGGGCATCCAATGTGTCAAGTCTTCCAGATGAGAGAAGCCGTTCCTCACGATTAAGTCTAGAGTGTTCTAGGCCAATTCTCTCTTCCCTCGTACATGTATTTTCCCGCCACGGCAACGGCATTTTGGCAGAATCTAAGTATGGATGCACCGATCGATTGAGCGTAATTGTGCGCGAGCCCGCAGAATTGTGTTGTGGCATCACGGTTGCTCATTTTCATAATGACGCAGTGCTGACAGGTAATTGTACGGGGGATGAACGTTCAAGGTATAGGGTTGAAGTTTTCCATCTAGGCAAAAGGGTTATATGGAATGCACCAGATGTGACGGTCTCATGGTACGTGATGACTTGATGGATATGCAGGAGAGCAGTATTTCGATGGGGATGAAGGGTTGGCGATGTCTGTCCTGCGGGAACATCATTGACCTGATTATTCAGCGGCGTCGGATAATTCAACAGGTGGGAACGTCGCGCTTGCTCGGATAAGAAGTAGAAGTACCGCATTGCGTCATCTCACTTAAGGTCACTGCCTAACAATGGGGGCAGAATTCGGCGAGGCATCGATACGAACAAGCGCCGATGCGTTGTGGCGAGATCAAGAATCGTTCAACATGAGTTCGACTCTTCTCCCGGTCTGCTGGTGCCCGTCGCTTTCTACTTCTTAGCTATTGGCGTTCAATCTTGTCCATCAAACCGTAGGTTTAGGCCCTCTATTCAGAGGAGATTGACGAGGAGTATTTACGTTGGCTCGTCGATAACAGTAATTAACTCTATGGCTTGGAGGTGACGTGTGAGGTTCGCTCTAGCAAGGCACTTCTTTTGCTCAACAGCTCTTCATGAAATTCAACTCGCTGCCAGAACCTTTCGATCCGGCTACGGCCCAAGCCGGACGCCGAACTGATTGGGTGCGTGTCATGACCCTCAGTCTGGTTGTGACCGGGTCCTTTCTGTTGCAAGGTTGCTTTGCAGGGGCCTCGGTGGCGCTGGTGGCACTCGACTCGACCAGGAGCACTCAAATTACCTTTGGGCCGTTCGAGCAATCATGGGTGGCGCGGCAGGACCAATCGAGCGATGTCGTCCACAATTCGAAAGTGACGAGCGTCGCAGTTCTTCCGGTTGAGGGCGATCCGGAGATGAGCGCGCGGCTTGCCACCGTATTGCAACAGGAAACCATGTTGCGCGTCGAGTCGCCATCAATCGTCGAAGCTGCTATCACTGCAGCCGATCCGCGTTCGGCAACAGCGGATGATGCAGATCTCAGTGCCCTGGCCAAAGCAGTTACGCAGGACCTGGGAGTCGATACTGTTCTCGTCAGTCGTGTTGCGGGTTCACCTTCTCATGCGAGCGACTGGGGGTGTAAGGCAGAGGGCTCACGACGCCTCTATCTGTACCTCGTGGATCGTGACGGCCATCTGCTCTGGAAGGATGAACTTCCATTCACCTTGGGAAAAGGTTTCACACTGCAGGTGGAAGCATCTGTGCAGACTGATCTTGCCCATCACGTGATGCAGCATGTCAAAGAACTACATCTCGATGAACTCGGCTACCTCCCAAAGAGAATCTCCTAGTCCTTCTTGCAGTGCCTCACCTCCTCCTGTACAGTCCGATTCCTCAATTTCGGAGCGTGTGTTCTCCATGCCGTTGCTCGATGCGCCACTGCTGGCTCGTCTTCAGGAAGAATTTCGCCTGTCGATGAAACGACTCCTAGGCGATCTCTGCCTGGATTTGGAAAGCCAATATGCAGACGTTGCGAAGTCGTTGGCGTTGCCCGTGGCATACTTCCGGTTCCTTGGACAGGCACTCGAACCGGGTATGTATGTCCACTGGAAGGTAGTCGGGTGGATCGAAGCGTTGAATGACCTGGTCTATTTCATCGATCTGCTGCAACAAATCGAAGAGGAACAGGATCTTGGTGACTTCGCGGCGCAGTTGTTTGCCGAGTGCGAACAGAAGTTCTTCGAAAACAGTTATCTGACCGATCTGTTTCCTCGAGGGATCTCCCAGGCCGTTGGACTCGAACGACGGCTTACCCAACTCTGTGCTCGTCTCACGCAGGAACTGACACAGGAATCACTCTGTCTCGTGCCGGGACTTCCGATGGTGTGGTGCACATCTCGCAAGATCCCGTCCTGGACAGTAGAGGTACATCTCGGCGACAACGTCGAACGGGCAGAACCCGCTGGAACGATGACTGTTGGGTTAGAAGGGGGTGCCTACGAGGCTCCTCCCTCGATGAAGAGAGCCCTCAAACAATCATCCGGTCAGGCCACCATTCTGGTCCGGGCGCAAGAGCTGGCCCTGAAGGTCGAACGAACCGTGACGCCTTTGTGCACGATGAGACGTAATCGGTTAGAGTGGAGTTGGTCGTACCAGCCATCAGCCGTGATAAGGAAGACTCGATCAGGAACCGTCACGGTCGGGCCGACGCTCGTCTATGGGAAGGACCGTCAACCTCGTTCGGTGGCCCCCACCTCAGCTGATCAGGTTGCGAGAATCAGGCAGGCGTGGACAATCATTACAGAGGCGTGGCCGGAAGGACAGGAGGTCTTCTCGCTCTTGACCGCTCGGATTCTTCCGCTCAAGGCAAAGGGTGTCGTCAGTTTCAGCTACCGCCACCGGCCAGGACTATCCTTTATTAACTGCTTCGACCGGGACAACCTCGATCTGATCGACGATTTGATCCACGAGAACAGCCATCACCATTTGAATCTCTTGCTTCGGAAATATGTCATGTATCACGGTGACCATAACCAGCAAATTTTTTATTCCCCCTGGCGCCGCAGCCTCCGTCCGCTCAGAGGCATTCTCCATGCGGCCTTTACGTTTACTATGGGAGCGATGCTCTTTGAACGACTATCAACGTGGGCGTCTGGGCGGGGTGGATTGCCTCGATGGAAACGAGCAGGACTGACCTCGCGCGATCTGCAGCGAGCCAGGTTTCGCTGTCTTGAGGAAGTGGAATCCGTCCGCTACTCGATCCAGGATTTGGAGTACGCCGACTGGCATCTCAAATGGCTCACCGGCTCAGGTCAGCGGCTCGTCAAGCAGTTGGCAAAAACGATCGAGCAAGTCGAGCACAACATCGCGCCCCATCGTAATGCCGTTCTTGCATCCACGTTCGGCCCTTCCCTCCGCCGTCATATGAAAGAACTCCTGCAAGCCCGCCAAACCTACGGGCCTGTGAGACTGGAGAAGGTCTAAGAGAGTCGAGCAGGTTGTGTTCAGCGGGAGACTCGGCTATTCTTAAGGGCACGCTTGGAGGCAATAGTCTTGAGTAAGCTGCGGCAGACCAAAGAAGGATTATTGATTCCCTCTTCCCTGTTGAAAGGGTTGACTGGACTTGTTTCTGTCCAGCGGCAGGGCAATGTGCTGCTCATCGAGTCTGAACGACGCCGGATAGCTCGACGCCGTGCGGCCCGCGTGGTCGAGCGCTTGAGACGGGCTGCTATCGAGCGACATCGAGGGCAACTATGACACTTCGTAGTAAACAACAGAAGTCTCGTAGGAAGCGCGTGCGTACCCAACAGCCAAGCATCCAGAAGCTGGTTGCGCGCCAGAAAAAAGTGCTCCTGTCTCTGGCAGGGATTGGCGCGAGTGGCTTTACCGACATCAGTGCCGCGCACGACACCTATCTGTACGAGAAGCCTTGAGGCAAGCCCCTCCTTCTTTTCGTTCTGCAGTCTTCGTCGATACCTCAGCGTTCTTTGCGCTTGCGGACCAGACCGACCGGAATCATGCAGCTGCTCGCAAGTACGTTGAGGATGTAGCGACATCCCTCTTTACCAGCAACGTTATCGTACATGAAACCATCACGCTGGTCAGGATGCGGTTGGGCTATGAACCAGCTGTGCTCTTTGGGCGTCGGCTGTTGGTCGAAACCGCCTTTCCTGTTGTCCATGTGACGCCGGACGATGAACGACAGGCCTGGAAGATCTTTCAACGATACCGTGACAAGCGATTGAGCTTCGTTGATTGCACCAGTTTTGCAGTGATGCAGCGTCTTGGGATTCAAGCTGCCTTCGCGTTTGACGACGACTTTCGCCAGGTCGGCAAGTGGATTGTCCAGCCGTCCGGCGAGGGTGGTTGAACAAAAGCCTGGGAGTGAGTTACGAGAGGCGGTGGTAGAGCTCGGCGTTCTTCTCCATCACCCGCTCGGCAGCGGCACGGAACGCGTCGTCGGGCTGGCCGATGAAGTAGTGAATGCCAAGACGCACCATCTGTTCGACGGTCAGCCCCTCGCGCTTGCCGAGCGCTTCCAGCCGCCGCATTTCTTCATCTGAGAGGGATATCGTGAGCGTTGCCATGATCGGCTCCTTTGCGTAAGGATGCTGTGACTCGTAATGGGGACAATATAGGGAAAAAGACTCGTGAGGGCAAACCCTTAAAGCTAACCCGCCGCTATGTCGCCGAACTGAAGAGGGCGCGCATGACCTAGGGGCCGGTGCGGTTAAGCAAGGCTTAGCTAGTGGATAATGTATTCTATGCAACGGCTAGGTGGATGCCAGTGCCGATACCAGTCTGAGGCGCATATTCAATGTGAAGAATTCGCCGAGGTGTTTTGCTTTTACTCTTCGATGAGGCATGGATAATAAGGGGCTTCATCAGCAGCACTCCCCCCGCAGGCACCACGCATTCCGCAGAGGCCTGCGTTTTTGTAATGGCGCCAATCTCATTCTCAGTTAGGACACCCTTGTTATGGCTTCCCGGGATCACCCGTAGTGGTCCATTCTCTGACGCACAGTGGTCTAAGTGCACTCGTAATGTAACAACTCTCTCCAGCGCCCATGATGGCGCGCGTGCATACGTTACGCCCGCTTTGCAAGACCATGGTCCCCATTCTGATCCATCAAGCTTCCTGCTGAGTGGAAGCGAGGTATCCTGATGCCATACGACCAGCCAATTTGATTTTGGCGATTCCTCAAACAACGTTGCGCGGTAAGGAATTGCAGGCTCCGAAAGAGCGGTCGAAGCCAACGCAATCAACCGCTTATCGTTTGCCAAAGAAGAGATAGCTGGGCATGACATAAGATGACGGGTTCCTGCACGGCTCCGTCCGACCTTCCAATTTGATAGATGGTCCAGGATACGCATGCACTCCGAGCTTGGGAAAACATTATGGATTACAGAGAAGCCGTTTTTGTTCAGCTCTTCCATCTCTTAAAATCGTGTGCCGGAGATGCAGTGCGTCGGTGTCCGTTTTGGATTGTATAGTGCGAGCGACCGGAATGCTTTCAACTACGCGCGTCCAACGAAGGCCTTCCGATTCCTTATGCCTCTCTTGAAGGGAGTGGCCGAGGCCGCCCTTTACTGCGCGCATCGAACGAGCACCGTCTCACCGTGCGCGTTCTGCGAGCAAGAAGGGCACTTGGCCGCTCCCTCTCATCCTTCTGAGGCCGCGCGTTGCGCGAGCACGGAGAGCATCCCCGTCACTCCCGTTTCTCACGGCTCAACAACCACATCTACAAACGCCGGCACAGAATCCGCTCCCTTCTTATCCGTCACCCGCAGCTTGAAGCGGTAAGTCCGTTTCTCTGACACGGTCGGCGCGAGGAACGACGCTTCGGCGTTGTTCACGTCCAGCAGCGCGATCTTGCTGCCGCGTACCTGGCTCCACGCATAGTAGAGTGCTTCACCTTCCGGATCTCGACTCTTCAACCCGCTCAGCTTCACTTTCGTGCCCGCTTTGACGGTCTGATTCGAACCGGCATCCGCGACCGGAGGCTCGTTCGGTTCCTCATTTACTTCGACTGTGACGTCGAGCGCGGCCTGTTTGCCGCGGTTAGTGACGGTGATGGTCGTTTTCCCGTTGCCGACAATCTGCAGCAGACCGCTGGACAGCACCTGAATGATCTTCGGGTTCGAAGACTGGTAACTCGTGCCGCTGCCCACGGTGCTGATCCGTCGGATAACTCCATCGGTGAACTCACCCACCACGGGCAATTCGAAGACCTTCCCCATTGAATCGACGTGACCGAATGCGGAGGATTGCCCTGACCGTCCAAGTTGTAAGGGTTTGTCCGTTTCGAAATCGATAGAGGTGAGGGACGCCGCAGGCTCTACATGAACCAGGATTTCATCGAAGACGGATCTTGTCCCTAATCGTCCTCGTGAAATTTCAGCGACCGCCAGCAGGCGCATAGGTCCGATGCCGTCCTTCGGCACGCGCAACGTGCCTCCAAAAGCCGGATCCTGGTCGGCGAGTCCGATCAGGGCAACTGGGGCGATGATCGACCCCGTGGCCGTTGCATCCTCCTGTTCCACGAGGGTTTCATCCTGTTCGCCATACCAATAGTAGCGGACCTTGACGATGCCGGAATCTTTGCCGAGATCCACGCGGGCGGTGACGGTTTTTCCTGATGTCAGCGTTGCCCCTTCCGCCGGTTCGATGATTTTAAATGCGTAGGTCGACGATATGGGCATGCCGACCGACCAGGACAGCGTGAGCAGTAAAACGCTGTAGAGGTATGCCCTAGGTTTCACGTTCGATGTTTCACCCTTCATGGTCACCTCTTGAGATGGAATGGTACATCAGTCAGGATGACACGATCCTTGAACAGGAGCGCGGCCTTGAGCAAAAGGGCTCGCTGGTTATGCAGGATGTTTTGCCACCATCGGGCCGGGAGAATCTCGGGGATGACGACGGTGACCCAATAGTCCTGGTTCTTTTGCAGCAGTTCCTCGACATAGTCCAGAAGAGATCGCAGGACAGAACGGTAGGGGCAGGGTACGACCGTCAATTGCACGCCACAACCCCACTGGGCCCATTGAATTTGTATGCGTGCCGTGGATTCCGGATTCACATCTACCAGCACGGCCCGAATCTCTCCAGCACGACTGCGGGCGTAATCGACGGCTCGAATGACGGCTTGATTGACGCCACTGATTGGAATGATGACGATATTGCGTCGTGGAAGCGGCGGCCGATGATCACGCGTCAGCGCCACCTGTTCCGAGACGGCTTTGTAATGAGAGTGGATTGAGCGGAACATCCAGACCAGGATGAGAATGAGGAGGAAGACGATCCAAGCGCCATGCGTAAACTTAGTGCTGGCGATAATGATGGTGGCAATGCCGGTCGTGATGGCGCCTACGCCGTTCACGATCAGCTTCTTCCGCCAATGAGGGCCTCTTTTAGTCAGCCATCGTCGCACCATGCCGGCCTGGGAAAGCGTGAAGGAGATAAAGACACCGACGGCATAGAGCGGAATCAAGGCGTGGGTGTCACCGTGAAAGAGGATCAAAAGGAAGCAGGCGAAGAACCCCAAAATGAAGATCCCGTTTGAGAACACCAGGCGGTCGCCGAATGTTTGCATCTGATGGGGCATATAGCCGTCGCGCGCCAGGATGGAAGAGAGATGGGGGAAGCCGGCATAGGCGCTGTTGGCGGCCAGGACTAACAGCAGCATCGTCCCAATCTGGAGCGCGTAATACATCGCTCCGGTGCCGAAGGTCAGGTGTGCCAGTTGAGAGATGACGGTTTCATCCATTTTGGGCAGGACTCCATAGTGGGAAGCCATGAAGCTGATGCCCAAAAACAGAGCGGCCAGAATCAGTGACATATGAATCATGGTGGTTGCGGCGTTTTTTGATTCCGGCCGGCGAAACGCTTTCACGCCGTTCGAAATCACTTCCATTCCGGTCACGGCCGAACAGCCTGCTGCAAACGAGCGAAGGATCAAGAACAGCGTCAGTTCTTCGACCGCTGCTTGGTGTTCCGGCGGGACCGAAGCTCCTTGGCCAAAGAGGGCCTGGATGCTCCCGATCACCACCATCACTCCGAGGGCGCCGATGGCAAAGTAGGTGGGAACCGCGAAGAACTTTCCCGACTCCCGCACGCCGCGGAGATTCATGACGACAATGAAGAGACTCGCGACGAGTCCGAGGACTGCGCGATGCGCAAACAAACTGGGCACGGCCGAGGTCAGGGCCGCAATGCCTGCTGCGACGCTGACGGCAACCGTAAGGACGTAGTCGATCATCAACGCCGCCGCGGCAATCAGCGCCGGTAGTTCTCCCAAGTTGTTGCGGGCGACAATGTAGGCCCCGCCCCCCTCCGGGTATTCGTAAATGATCTGGCGATAAGAAATGGTCAGGACCACGACCAGAAACAGAATCGCAAAGCTGACGGGAATGGACCAGGCGATGGCGGCGGTTCCCGCAAGGACCAACACGAGCAGAATTTCTTCCGTGGCATAGGCCACGGACGAAATCGCGTTCGAAGAAAAGATCGCGAGAGCGAGGGTTTTCGACAGTCGTTCGTGTGCGGCCTGAGCGGTTTTGAGTGGATCGCCGACCAGCCAACGTTTCAGGAGCATAATATAATTATCGCACATAAGTGGAGACAGACGCATTGGAGAAGATGCCCTAGAATGTCAGGGACCAAAAGCCTTGCACATCCGTGTGGCGTAGCACCGCGCTCGGGAGGAAGAGCGAGTTATTTCAGCCGTCGCAAGGGACCCTGGAGGGGTTGACAGCCTGTGTGAAGTTCAGTATCGTTCGCCTTCTTATTCAAGATGGCCACACCTTCGTGCCGGGGAACGGGATTGATCGTGAATCATTTTTTCGACATGTAGGTTTTGCACGAGTTATGTGGTTGTTTTTCTCACCATTTCAAGGAGGCCAGTCCCATGTTCTTTCACAATCTACGAGTCTGTGTGCCGACCCGCATACTCGGCGCGATGGCAGCTGTGGCCCTGCTCGGGGCTCCGCTCGCATCCGCTGAGGATGCCTCACAGGCAAAGCAGACGTCGTCGCAGCACATCGCGATGAATCATCAGCTGCCTGGTTGGGCGGAGAAACTCAAGGGTCAGACGATCATTGAGGACACCATAGAAGGAAAGAGTGAACGTGCTCCGATGGTTGAGCAGCAGCATCAGCGGATTATGGATCATATGGCCCAGGATCCCCAGATGCAGGGTGTTAACACAGGGATGTACAACACCTCCTCCATGATGCACCAGTATGGAGCGGGTGGGACGGACATGCTCCTCGTGTCCGATCCTCGCGTCGAACCGGTGGCAATGACAGGCGGGGGAAAATGTCCGGCCACGGCCCCGGTAAAGCAATACAATATCTCCACGATCAACGTCGAGATTACGCTCAACCAGTGGCTCGATTTCTATCCGGGCTACATGTATGTGTTGGATGAGAATCTCGACAAGGTGCGTGCCGAAGAAACCAAGAACAAGGAAGCGCGTGATAAGGAAGGGTTCGATCCAGGCGCCGTGCTTCCTGGGGTGCAGGCCCAGTGGATCCAGCCTCTCGTCTTCCGTGCCAACCAGGGTGACTGCGTCAAGATCAAGCTCTCGAACAAGCTGGAAGAGGGTGGCGGACCGGTCAGTCTGCATATCCATGGGTCGAGCATGGTGGTGAGCGCCACCGGTGCCGCGGCGACGACGACCAATTCTGATTCCATCGTCGAAGAAAAGAAGGCCGGCGATTTCGAGTGGTACATCCACCCGAATACCCAGGAAGGTGTCCGCCAGTTCCATACCTACAGCCAAGACCGCGAGCTGACGGTCATGGGATTGTTCGGTGCGTTTGTCGTCGAGCCGCGCGGCTCGACCTACCTGGAGCCGCTCGGTGCGGGGGATCCCACGCCGGCCTCCAGTGGCTGGCAGACGATCATTAAGAACGGTACAGGTCCGGACTTCCGCGAGTTTGTACTGATCTATCACGAAGTCGGCGATGAAGCGTTTCGCCCCCTCAATAAGAAGGGCGACTTCCTGCCGCAGCGCGATCCGCTGACCGACGCCTATCGTCCGGGTGGCCGCGCGATCAACTATCGCAGCGAGCCGTTCGGTATCAACAACATGCATGTGCAGCACGAATATTTCGGGTTCGAAGACGAGTCGATGGGATACAGCTCCTACACGTTCGGCGATCCCTCTCCGACGATTCCCCGTTCCTATATGGGTGATCCGGCCAAGTTCCGGCTCGTACACGGTGGATCGGAAGTCTTCCACTCGCACCATCCGCATGGCGGGACCATCCGTTGGCCACGCAGTCCACGGGCGATCGACGACATGAACCTCTGGGCGACTGCGGTCAACGGCCCGGTGAAGTATCCCGTGATCCGTGCGAAAACTGACCGTGTCGACGTGGAAGTCATCGGACCATCCGAAGCACTCGATCTCGAGACGGAGTGCGGTTCCGGCCTCTGCCAGCAGTTGGCGGGCGACTTCCTCTTCCACTGCCACGTGGCGCACCACTATGTCGCAGGGATGTGGGGCTACTGGCGCGTCTATAACTCGATCCAGCAGGGAGATCTTCGGAACGACGTGATGCCAGATCTCCGTGAGTTGCCGGATCGCAAGGGCCGGATCAAGACTCCTGTCTCATCGGACAAGTTGATCGGTCAGACCCTCGATTGGTTCGGCAAGCAATTCACGATTACTGACAAGGGCAAGAGCAACTGGACCACCAACCCTGCCACCATCACGGTCAAGGATTGGGTCGTCATGCAGATGCCTACGATGGGCAAGCCTGGCCACAAGGACGATGAGAAGGGCCAGACGATCTCGTATGACGCGACGGTATTGGATTGGGCCTGGGACGGTAATCGTGCGATGAGCGAGCGCGAGAACACGATCGACAATCCCAAGTACAAGTCGACTCATCCGGGTAAGCGGCATCCGATTATGTTTGAGGCCATGACCGGGAAAGTAGCCTGGCCTCACCTGACGCCGCACTTCGGGCGTCGTGTCATGTTTTCTCCGAACCACGTGGGCGCGCCCTGGTTGGAGATGATCCGCCGGGAAGCCAATGGCGAAGAGAGCGTAGATAATTCCAAGCCGGGAGAGAATGGCGTCTGGAGCCTTTGTCCGGAGAATGCCGGACGCAAGAACTTCAATGTGCACTTCATTAAATTACCGATCAAGATCGCAAAGGCGCAGGGCAAAGAACCACCGGTGATCGATCCGAACGGATTGATCTATGTGCTTCATGAAGAAGAAGCAGCGATTCGTGCCAACGACGACCTGAAGTATCCGTTGGTCGTCCGCGGCAACATCTACGATTGCGTGGACTGGATGTTGACGAGCGAGTGGGACGACGACGACTACACGAACTTCCAGTCGTCGAAGATCAACACGCACTGGCATTTCCTCCAATTCGATAACCAGGCGTCGGACGGCGTGATCACCGGTTTCTCCTATGAGCAGTCGGTGCGTCCGTTCACCATGCTGGAGAAGAAGAACAAGAAGGGGTTGCCGGCTCCGATGAACACGGTGCTGACTGCGCCGGTGAAAAAGGGTGCCGCTTCGATCACGGTGAAGAATGCAGGCCAGTACCACGTCGGCACGCTGATTCTCGTCGGTGCCGATAACGTGAAGGGCAACGAAGTCGCCAGGATCAAAGCGATCAAGGGCGGCACGATTACCTTGGCGAACGGTCTCAAGAACGATCACCCGGCGAACGATATCGTGACGGTGGAATTCGTTCGGCAGCGGTTCTGGGTCGATGCGGACGTGGGAACCGTGTTCTGGCACGATCATGCATTCGGTGCGACCACGTGGCCGCATGGCGGCTTCGGGACGTTCATCGCTGAACCGGTTGGATCCACCTATCATGACCCGAAGACGGGGAAGGCGATCCGGAGCGGTCCGATCGCGGACATTCGCACGGTCGAGCCGGTCGGTCACGGGGTGAACAACAGCTTCCGTGAATTGATGGTGCAAGTGCACGATACCGTGCCGCACACCGTCAACATCGTGACCGCGGGCAATCCGCCAGGGCAGCCGATTGAAGTGGCACTCGAAGCGGGTAAGACCGTGTCGTTCATGATGCCGGATAAGCTGTATATGACGCCGATGCCGTTCCTGAACGGGGGAACCCATACCACCGGGAGCGGGTTGAACTTCAGGGCTGGTCCGATCGCTCAGCGGTTGGCCACCAATCCTGATGTCTCGCAGGCGTTCAACAGCCAGATCCATGGCGATCCGTACACGCCGCTCCTGAGGGCCTATGCGGGAGACACGATGGTGTTCCGTCTCCTCCACACCCTCATGAACGAGACGATGACCTGGACCATCTCCGGTCATACGTTCCTGAGTGAACGGTATGCCGGCGATGCGAACCGGAAGAATTCGATGCACATCGGGATTGCGGAGCGCTACGACCTCGTGGTGCCGCAGGCTGGTGGACCGCGCTTGCAAGCGGGTGACTATATCCACTTCAACGGCCGGTCCTCGAAGTTCTCCGAGGGCGGCTGGGGCATCATCCGTGTCTATGATAAAGAACAGGCGGACCTGAAGAAGTTGCCGTCAGGGTTCTCCACCAAGGGCGAGATTCCCAAGGCGGTACCGGTTTGTCCAGCTGACGCCCCGGTGAAGAACTTCAATGTCGTGGCCTTGGATTATCCGTCGATGAAGTTCAACGCGAAGGCGCCTGAGTCCATCGAAGTGGACTTCGAGCGGAAGATCCAAATCAGCAACCCCGAGGCCAAGATTTTTGCCTTGGAGGAAGATGCCGCGAAGGTGGCGAGTGGTATGCATCCCATGCCGCTCACGCTTCGTGTGAATGTTGGAGACTGTGTAAAAGTCAATCTGAAGAACAAGATGAAGGAGAGCAAGGCCTCCTTCTCCGCGATTGGTTTGGCCTTCGATCCGAAGGATTCGATGGGCGCGAACATCGGCAACAACCCGGGCGATCAGACAATCGCTGCTGGTGCCGAACGGACCTATACCTACTACGCGGATCCGTTCACCGGTGAAACCACGTCGTTGGTGTGGGATTGGGGCAACGTGATGACCAACCCGCGCAACGGGTTGTTCGGAGCGGTCGTGGTTGGCCCGAAGGGTTCCAAGTACCGGGATCCAAAGACCGGGGCTGATCTCACCAACAAGAACTCTTGGGCCGCCGATGTGATCATTGATCGTTCGGTGCCAGGGAACGAGACCCGTCCGAACTATCGTGACGTGGCGCTCTTTTTCCAGGATGAAGACAACATCATTGGCACGAGCTTCATGCCGTATGTGCAGAATGTTGCCGGCCTGACCGGTGTTAATTATCGATCGGAACCATACAAATATCGTGAGGAGCAGGGTTGCTCGCTGGGGAAGATGTTCCAGCCTTGCAAGGCTGACAAGCCAGAGGATCCAGCCACTCCACTCATTGAAGCGCATACGGGGGATCCGGTGCGCATCCATGTGATCGGGGCAAGCAATGAGCAGAACGGGATGTTCAGCATTGAAAAGCATGAGTGGCCGATCGAACCCTTCATGCGCGGCGCGGACTTGATCAGCGTCGTCGAGTTCTCTGGTTCGGAAGTGCTCGATGCGTTCGTGCCTTCGGCCGGTGGCCCGTACCGCCTGCCGGGCGACTATGTGTACAGCAACCAGCGGTTGCCATACTCCCAGTCCGGTCAGTGGGGCTATGTCCGTGTGTTGTCGGCTGGCGATACGCGGTTGCTGCCGCTGCAGGGAGCGGGTGCTGGGATGAAGAGTGCGTCGGCTGAACAGCCGGTGCAGGTCATTCCGGTCGCAGAGAGGTAAGCCCGCGCGTCCCGCTGTTGGCAGGACGTGCAGAATCAGGAGAAGGGGGAGGCCGTCGGCTTCCCCCTTTTTCTTTGAGGCATCCTTTGGTACGATAGCAAGCAATATTTCTCTCGTCATGTTCATGGTGCCTGTTGGAGGACTCATGAGAGTGTTGTGTTTCCTGTTCTGTGCAGTGCTGATGATGGGGACCTCGTTTGTGGAGGCCTATGAGGAAATTCAGGTCACCGAGGGTGGGACGATCTCCGGGAAGGTGACGATGCTGGGAGCAAAGCCCACGCCCAAGGGATTCAACCTGATCACGTTTCCCGACCCCGTCTACTGCGGGAGGATTTCAACGGGAACGGGCTGGCGAATCCTGCAAGAGTTTCACGTCGCGCAGGATGACGGGTTACAAGATGCCGTGGTGCTGCTGACAGATGCGACCAAAGGGAAGCCGTTTACATTCGAACCACCGACGATTGAAGCCAGGGACTGTCGGTTTCTTCCGTTTGTCAACGTGGTCAAGAATCGAGCGGAGGTGAATGTCGTGAACATGGATCCCGTGTTTCATGATATCCAGGCGTATGAAACCTCTCAACTCGGTCCCCGGGTATTGTTTAACACGCCGTTGCCCATGAACCCGCACCACCAACGCAACGTCGGGGCCAACACCCATGAGCATCTGGCTGGCCAGCCGATGACGGAAGTCATTCGTATGACGAAAGACCGCCGGATTTTTGTCATGCAATGCGGATTCCATGCCTATATGGAAAGCTGGGGGTTGGCGGTCGATAATCCGTATTTTGCCATCACGCGGGCGGATGGAACCTTTTCGCTGCCTGACGTACCGCCGGGGGACTATACATTGGTGGCGTGGCATCCTGGCGTGGGTATGATGACGGAAAAGAAAGTCACCGTTCCGGCTAAGCAGATGGTCAAAGCCGACTTTGTGTTCGAGTCCCCCAAGGGACGGCGTTCTGCCCATGAGATCGAAGAGAACCCTCATTTTGGACTGGGCTCATTGGGAAAATCCATCGATATTAAGCCCACCCTAGAGCTACAAGTGCCTTAACGGTTCGTGCCGTGGCAGGAGGCCATTTTATGGCGACAAGGGTCCTTCGATTGACAGGCTATGCGCTCGCGGCCCTCACGCTCATTGCGAGCGTCTCGATGGTTGTGCCGGCATGGGCTTACGATGTGATGGATGTCCAGCACGGAGGGACGATTGAAGGAACGATCACGCTCGAAGGCGCAGTGCCGGAGCCGAAAGGGTTTAACCTCATTACGTTTCCGGATCCGGCCTACTGTGGACGTATTTCCAATGGTCGAGGCTGGCGGTTGCTTCATGATTTTGTGGTGAATCAACACGGCGGGTTGAAAGACGCCATTGTATTGCTGGAAGGCGTTGAAGCCGGCAAACCGTTCGAACTATCCGTCCCTCTGATCGAAGCCAGGGATTGCCAGTTCGCCCCCTTCATGACCATCGTTCGTAACGGTCATGCGGTGGAGGTCGTCAATATGGATCCGGTGATGCACGATATCCAGGGGTATGAGACCTCGATCGAAGCCGGGGCGCGAGTGCTGTTCAATACGCCCTTGGTCATGAATCATCAGCACCACCGCGGCGACATCCATGCGATGCACAATCATGCGCCGGGTAAATCCTTGGTGGGACCGTTGTATTTGAATCGAGGGCGGCGGACATTCTATATGCAATGTGGCTTCCACGCTTACATGGAAAGTTGGGCGATGGCCGTCAACAATCCCTACTATACGCTGACCGATGGGAATGGGGCTTTCACGATCGAGAATATCCCGCCCGGCACCTACCAGTTGGTGGTGTGGCATCCTCAGACCGGCCCTGGCGTCATCAAGACGGTTACAATCCAATCCGACGGCAAGCTGGTCGAACGCCTCTCCCTCCTCGCTCCGAAGGGGAACCGTTCCGCCTTCAAGGTGATGGACAATCCTCGCTTCGGCCCAGATACACTGGGGTACTCGGTCGACATTCAGCCACTCGTAGAGCATCAGCACTAACAGGATGCTGAAAAAGTCCGCCAGCGGCGTTCTCGCATCGTTCAGATCTTCAACGTACCCCAGAGGGTACGCCTCCAGTCTTCACTCACTGCGGCCTTGCTGGACGTCCTTTTTGAGCATCCTGTGAGAATATTCTTCTCATGGGCCACATGTGCGGACCAGCAAAGTTCCAGCGTGTCCACAGAGTTTTCCTCAGCATGCTAAAGTCCATGTCCATTGCCTTGGGTAAAAAGGCTCGAAGCTGGGGGCTCTGCCTCGGGTTTGTTCTGTGGGCAGGGCAGGAGGGGATGCCTGGTTATGCGTCGGCGGATGACGCAGCCATTCCCCCGGCGGAGTTTTCCGGTTCGCTGGTCAAGACCGTCAAAGGGCGGCAATACCATGCGCAAGTATTTGCGAAGGGGGATCGTTTGCGGCTGGAGTACAAATATGCCATTCGAACCGAACGCGGGTATGCTGCCATCGAGATCATCAGGTTGGATAAATCGGAGACCTGGTTTTTGCTGGCGCAACAGAAGGAACTACTGGTGACAGGCCTGGACTCTGAAGATCTGCTCCCGATTCGCCCCGCATTACCGGGGGAGCGAGAACGAATCCTGGTGGGTGACGCGACGGCTGCTGGTCGTGCGACCCAGCTTTTCGAAGTTCAGACAGACCATCATGGTCGAGTCGAGCGGTTCTATGAATGGGTGGATCTGGACACAGGAGTGGTCTTGAAGCTTGTCAGCCGGGACCGAGAGTGGTCGTTTGAATATGAACGGTTCAGACTATCGCCTCAGCCAGCCTATTACTTTGAAGAACCACCAGGATACAAAAAACGCATGTCGGCGACCGCGCCTCAAGGAGAGAGGTAGGACGACCATGAGTGCACTGATTGTACGCAGGGGTTCATGTCGTCGGCATCTGCTCGTCGCAATTGCGATCGCCTGCTTCAATTTGTGGAGTGGAGCGGATCAGTCGTTATTAGCTTCCAGAGGCGGGTCGGTCCCCAGAGACGTGCAAGAGGCCTTCGATAAGAAACAGTACGAACAGGTGCTTGAGCGGTCGGCCAAACTGGAAAAGGAACAGGGTGCCACTCCAGACGTCCTTCGTCTCAAGATCCGCTCCTTTCTCAAGCTCGGTAATCCCAAGGATGCACTTGGAGAATATGACAAGCTGGAACTGGCGCTCAAGGAAGATGAAGTCCCCCTCCTTCGGGAGGTGGCGCTGGGGTTTATCCTCGTCATGGTGAAGGACATGCGCGAACAGATGCGCGGGGCTGCGTATACCGCGCTAAAAGAAGTAGATTCGGACGACATCGTTCCCTATTTCGAGGATGGCTTGAGCGACGGATCAGGGCCGGTCCGTGTTCTTGCTGTCGAGGGGCTCGGTCGATCCGAGGCGGGGCGTAAATCAACTAAATTACGGGCAGCGATCGCGGATCAAGCGGGATTAGTGAAAGCGCGCGTCGTGAAAGTGCTCGGCCGAACAGGAGACCCAGGAGTCCTTTCGTTAGTCGAATCGGCTACCAAGGACGAACTTCCCACGGTTCGTATCGCGGCATATGGGGCCTTGATCAGGCTCGGCAAGAAGGAGGCCTGGGCCCAATTGCAACAGGCGGCAGAGGTGCCGAATCCTGAGGATCGAGCCGAGGCGATCCGCACGCTAGCCGAATTGAAAGACCAGCGTGGCTCCCCCATTATGATGGAGGCATTAACGTATAAGCAGCCCTCTGTTCGTGGGGCCGCGGCCAGGGGGTTGGGGCACCTCGGACGAAAAGAAGCGAGGGGACAGATTGAGCAGCTATTGAAAGATCCGGTGCCTGCCGTTCGCGAAGCTGCGGCGGGAGGATTGGCAGAGTTGGGAGGAACGGAATCGGTGCCTGCACTCACGCAGGCGCTCAGTAACGGCAACTATACCGTCCGTGCTTCAGCGATTGCCGCGTTGCTTCAGCTTGGTCAGCCCTACTCGACGGTGGGTGCCACCGCGCAGTCACTGGCCCAACAGAACGATACCGCCATGCGTGCCTCTGCTGCCTATGCCCTTGGGAAGGCGACCAAGGCCAATGTCGCCGGTGCGGTCTCTCTTTTGACCAGCCTGACGGCTGATCCACTTCCCGGTCCAAAGATTGTGGCGATTCGATCCCTCGGGCATATTGGGGGCCGTGAAATGGTTTCCCTCATGAAGGAGGCCCTCCACGACGCGAACGATGCCGTTCGAGCCACAGCGGCAGGGGCGTTGCTTCACCTTCTTCAACAGAAGAAAGAGACCGCTATTTCTGTATTGACACCCCTTGCTTCAGATTGACAGGGTGGGGTAGAGTTTTGTATACAGGTTCGGTCTGAGCCTAGCCTCGCCAACGCGAATCTCAATTGCGATCGAGTCACCAGGGCGGAATACGTTCCCGTTTCCCCTCATGGCTGGTGGAGCTGCTGGATAAGAGACAAGGGAACGAGCGAATTAACTCAGCGATTTTTTTGTTTATCACAAGGAGGCAGTCCCATGAAGAGTGCGTTATCAGTCGTATTGGGCGTGGCAGCCGTCGCGTTTGTCGCGGCGCCTCTCACCTCGTTTGCAGGTGGAACCATTTCCGGCAAAGTGACCTATGCGGGAAAGTCGGAGCAGAAGGAGTTCTCCTTCGCGAAGTTTCCAAACCCCAAATTCTGCCCGAAGAATCCCAACAAGTCGTTGATGGATGGGGACAAGCGATTTCTGAAGACCGTTGAAGTCGGCAAGGATGGCGGTTTAAAGAATGCCGTCGTTGCAGTAGTCGACATCGAGGACAAGGCGTTTGTCGATGGGTACACGGGCACCGAAGTGGTTGCGGAGTTCTGCGAGTTCCTGCCGTTCGCCGGTGTGGTTGTGAACAACAAGTCCTTCAAGGTTGAGAACCATGACGCTGATCCGGATGACCCGAAGTCGGTCCAAGGTGTGCTGCACAATCCACATAGCTTTGTGGTGAAGGGTTCAAGCTCGGCAACGGGCTTCAACATCGGTTTGGCCAAGAAGGGTGACAAGCTCGATAAGCCGGTGGTGTTCCGTGGTGGTGCAGAGAAAGATGGTTTCTACCGTTTACAGTGTGACCAGCATGAGTTTATGCAGGGCTTCTTCCTGCCGGTGGCGAATCCTCACTTCGCGGTGGTGAAGGAAGATGGATCGTTCGAACTCAAGGACGTGCCGGCCGGTAAGCACAAGGTTGTGGCCTGGCATCCGTTTGCCGCAAAAGGCAAGAAGATCGAGTTCGAAGTGGATGTGCCCGAGGGCGGGACTGCCAACCTCAAGGCTGAAATCAAGTAAGCCAACGTTTCGTATGGGCGGGGGTATCCCGCAATCGAAGGGCAGCGGAGTATTCCGCTGCCCTTCGTGTTTTTAGCGATGCCACGGCCCTTTCCTTACCTTGCCTTTCAGTTTCCGATCTAGGTAAGATGCCAGAATTTTAAGGCCATTTGGCTGAAAAGGATTGGTGTGCCACGAGAACTCTCGCTCGCAGAAATCTTCCAGCTTGGATACTACTGGGAGACTAAAATCCTGCTCACAGCTGTCAGGCTGGATGTGTTTTCTGCCTTGGATGGGAAGTGGAAAACGCTCCAGGAAGTGGCCGGTCGTCTCAGCGTCCATGAGCAGACGCTGGGATTGCTGTTGAATGCTCTTGTTGCGATCCGCTTGTTGGATAAGGACGGGAATTCTTTCGGGAATTCGACGGCCGCGGCTACGCATCTGGTCCGCAGTTCAACCCAATATATCGGGCATCTCCTCCTGCTCCACGACGCAGAATGGGACAACTGGGGCAAACTGGAGCAGACGATTCGCACGGGACAGCGGTCTGTCGACAGGCACGTCTTTGAGACCGACCCTGATTTGGGCAGCAACGTATTGGCGGTGCTCCATCGGATTGGACAGCAGAGTGGGCCGGATTTCGCCAAGCGGCTCCAGCTGAGCGGGCCGGTTCGATTTCTGGATTTAGGAGGTGGAGCCGGGACGAACGCGATCGCCTTTTGCCAGGCCTATCCAGAACTGACTGCGACAGTGTTCGATTTGCCTGCGACGCTCCGACTTACGGAACGAACGGTGAAAGAGGCAGGCTTGGAATCGAGGGTTACGTTGCTTCCCGGCGATTTTAACCAGGATGGACTCGGCGGACCCTACGATGTCGCCCTAATGTCCGACATCCTGCACTATCAGGACTTCTCGACGAACGCGGCATTGGTGAAGAGAGTCTGGGCCCATTTGGCGCCCGGCGGCCGGTTGGTCATCAAGGATCGATTTTTAAATGAATCAGGAACCGGCCCGGCCTGGACCACCGCGTTTGCCGTGCATATTCTGGTGAATACGGAACGAGGCGGCTGCTACAAGACGGCAGATGCGATCCAGTGGATGAAGGAAGCAGGCTTTCCAACTGTAACGGAGCTGGAACCGACAGCGGTCGTGCAGGGTACAAAGTCTGGGCAGGCCTGAGTGATGGATGTGCGAGAAGGAGCAATATGCTTGAATGGCTGAAACTGCCGGGGTTTTTTGGAACGCACGCTACGGTCGGGGCGGACATGAGCCAGTTCATGGCGACGTTCTTTACGGGGCTTTTCGTGATCGGCTGGATCCAGGCCCGGAGACGTCGGGCGGATGCCCATCATTGGATGATGCTGGGTGGGATGATCGCCATGCTGGGGTTCTTCGTCAGTTACTATCTCTTCCGGCAATTGGGTGTGCTGGCTTTTGAAGGAAAAGAGGGGTTCGGTGGATCTGAAGCCCTCTACCACAATGTGTTCATCCCTCTCCTCACCTTTCATATCATCCTTGTGGTCATTGGATTGGTCATGGCGGTCTACATGATTGTGCTGGGGTTTCGTGCCCAGGTGATCGAGCAAGGCCGCCGGATCTTGAGCGGTCGTATCCTTCAGACGACTTGGGGGAAGATCGGCATGATCTTCGGTGTCCTCTGCGCGCTGGTGGCGGTCTACCTACTGTATCTGGTGGCCGCAGATCGTTTTCGGATGGGACGGCTGGTTGTCTGGGTCGGACTGCTCGCCCTTATCGCGATTGTATTTGCCGTGGAAATGGCGATCCAGCGTGTGTGGCCGGACGGCGGGCAACGCCATCGAACACTCGGGCGCTTTACGATGATCATCTACTGTATCCTGTTCGTGACGGGCAGCACCACATACACGATGCTCTATATCCTGTATCCAGGGAAGATCGGGTAACCCGAACAAGTGCTGAGTGCTGAATTGATTGATAGAAGGGTACGCGATGCGGCAACTCCAAACTCAGGACTCAGCACACAGAACTGAGGATTTGCCATGCTGACCTGTGGCTGTGGTCGCTGGATGCATACCGAGGGGATTGAAGAACGCTCGTATGATGATGGGACGCCCCAATGGTTCATTCGGACGGAATGTCGCGGCTGTGGGCTAAAAGTAGGGGTCGATGTCCCTGCCGGACAAACCGGCGGGCTCGTCGATCGGGTGATGTGGACGGATGACGCGCTGCACCGCTTGGATCGCATGCCTCCCTATCTTGCTCCGCTGGTGCGCGGTGAGGTCGATCAAGACATGCGGGTGAGAGGAGAACGGGTCGTCACCTACGATACCTTGCTTCGTCCGAGGACCGGCGAGCGCATCGAGTGGGAGCCTGAAGCGGAACATCGCTTGGATCGGGTGCCGGCGCCGGTGCGTGCCATGGCCCGTATTGAACTGGAACGGACAGCGGCCGACCGAGGCGGGACGCGCATCACCGTCGCGCTGATGGAAGAAGTGAAGGCGCGCTATTTCGGGATGGGCGCTCGGAAGAGTGATGGGTGATCGGTGATGAGTGATGAGCGAAGAGGATCGCATGTTCCCCGTTACTGTTCACGCTTCACCGATCACCCATCACTGGAGTTGTAATGTTGCATCGAATGGCGTTGCGAGTATTGCCGAGCCTCAGTCTGGTCGTCACGGAAGACTCTGTGCGCAAGCAGAAGCGGATCGTGATGTTTGTGCCAGGATTGGTGGCGTTCGCGGTTTATCGGCTGACCAAGCTGCTGTTGCCGCTTGCGGAGCCGATCGTGTTGTTGATGGTCAGCGGTCTCGTCTCGCTGGTGACGGCGCTGTTAGCCTATCGCGTCGGTCGCGCCGCCGGGTGGGGTGCGATCTTCCGAGCGGATGGGAGCCGTCTGTTGATCTGGATTGGCGGCTGGATTGGGTTTGTGTATGGGGTTCAGTTGTCTCTGCTGGTCTTGGCACTGCTCTGGCTCGTCGGATATGACTATCTTGAACACCCGGACGGACCGGCCATGATGGCTATCATCATTTCCTGTACGGCAGTTGCGCGCGACGCCTTCGAGATTGGTCATGTGCGCAACGTGGCCCTCATGGGCCGTCCATTTCCAACGTTTCCCGATGGAGTGGCCCTCCGCACAATGGTGGGCGATCGTGCGATGGAGGTCGGTCCCTGGGTCGCAGTTGGTCTCGTGGTCGGTGCATTTGGCGCGTCGCTGGGGCACCTTGTCGAGGCGCATCAGGGAGCGGCCCTGGTTCAGTTGTCCGCTGTGGCAGTGCTGGGAGGCGGGGTTGCGCTCTGTGCCTACTTCGGCGGGCTACGTCCACAGGCGTCTTGGATTCAGGGGCTGTTCCAGACGAAGGCAAGCGAGTTGCTGAAATATTGGTGGTGGCCTGGACTCGCCTTTGCCGCGACGTACTATCTGGTGGCGGCGGGATGTGTAATTTTTCTCTTGAGTCGGCCTGGTATTCCCACTTCCTACGCCATGGCTGCCGGTGGATTCGTGACGGGCATGATGGCGCTGTATTGTTACTATCTCGGGTTTCGCAGGCAGGTGGAAGAGCAACAGGGACACACGATATCGAGTGCCTTGCTCCGATGTCCCTTCGTCATGGGGATCCTTGGGAAATCAACGGGGTCAGGCCCTTCACTGCCGGCCGGCTCTGCCTCGAAGGTCTAAGCGTATGGTCATGAAGAAGAAAGCGTTCAGAGCGGTCGGGTATTCTGTCCTGCTGTTGGTTGTGCTTGTGGCCTCGGGGATTGGCTGGGGCCTTCATGACCAATCCTTTGCCGAAGGTACAACCGATATATATTTCAAGACACCAGGAACCCCCCAGGGGCCGCCGGCTCCTTCTCCCCAGGAGACTGTCTACTCGCGCATCGGGTCGTCCGATAGTCGATTGCTCGTGTGGTTCGTCACACAACAACACACCTACTTCGGAGGGTTTGTTCTCGCGTTGCCGATCTTTTGTGTCTTACTGGAATTCCTGGGGCTCAGCAGCAGAAAGCCCGCGTTGGCACTTCGCTATGATGGCCTCGCACAGGATTTGGCAAAAGTCGCCCTCCTCGCCCTGTCGGTGACGGCCGTGGTCGGGAGCCTCATGCTGGGGATGTTTATCTCTTTCTATCCCAGCTTCATGAAGTACATGGGCGGGACGTTCAAGGCCTTTATGCCGGTCTATGCGATGGTGTTTGTCGGAGAATCGCTGTTGCTCATCGTCTATTACTACAGTTGGAACCGGATGGCGGAACCGGCGTTGAAATGGATTCACACATCGATCGGCCTGTTGACCAATCTGTTCGGAGCGGCATTTCTGCTCCTGGCAAACTCCTGGTCGGCCTTCATGATGGCTCCGTCCGGTGTTGACGCGCAAGGGCGGTTTCTGGGGAACGGATGGCATTTGCTCCATTCGGCCCTATGGAATCCATTGAATGTTCATCGTTTCCTGGCGGACATCATGTCCGGCGGCGCGGTGGTCTTGGCCTATGCCTGCTATCGCTTCTTCAGGAGCAAGACTGAAGAGGAGCGCGCCTATTTCGACTGGGTGGGATACATCTTTCTGTTCGTTACGGTCTGTGCTCTGTTACCGATGCCCTTTGCCGGCTTCTGGTTGATGAAATCGGTCTACGCGTATAGCCAGAGCATGGGCATGACGATGATGGGTGGGTTGCTCACCTGGCTCTTCGTGGTGCAGGCCCTCTTGATCGGCGCCCTCTTCCTCGGCGTGAACTATTACTTGTGGCAGAGTATGGCACGCCTTCGCGGAGGGGAACGATATCAGCCTTACTACCAAGTGTTGCTCGCGGTGCTCATGTTCGCCCTGTTTATCTGGCTGACGCCGCACACCGTTCTGATGTCGGGCGGTGAAGTGAAGGCGATGGGCGGTGCGCAACATCCTGTGGTCGGGAACTACGGAGTGATGTCGGCGAAGAACGGCGCGGTCAACATCTTGATTCTCGTGACCACCCTGAGTTTCATGTACTATCGTCGGGCCAATCGAACGATGGTCGTCTCCTGGGTCAAAAAGGGGAACATCCTCATCGGCGCGCTGTTCCTCCTGGGATCGCTCAACATTATCTGGCTCTCAGTGTATGGGTTCTATTTGCCGGCGAAGCTCCGAGTCGGGCTGTCGTCGCCGCAGGCTGTGACCACGTTGACGGTCCTTGTGGTCAGTGTGGTGATCAATCGCATGATGCTCAAGGGAGCGCTTGTCCACGGGCCGGTCCAATGGGGCAGGATTCCCGTCAGAGGCATGGTTGGACTGTTTGGATTGGCTGCTGCATTCTCGTGGGTCATGGGTCTCATGGGCTATATCCGTTCCTCCGGACGGTTAGCGTGGCATGTGACTGAGTTGATGGCCGATGTCTCTCCCTGGGCCTTCACACCGGACTTAGCGTTCGCTGCGAAGATGGTGACGCTCAACATGGTGGTGTTCTGGAGCACGGTGTTCGCCCTATTCTGGATGTGTCAGCGTGATCAGTTGCCCGTGATGGGAGAAGAGATGGTCGAGGGGAACGCGACGGTACTGGCGCCGTCGTCGTCGCAAGAGGCATAAAAAACCGAAAGGGTTGTGGTATGAGACGAGAGGGGATTATCCAAAGATATCTCGCAGTCGGAGTGCTTGTGAGCGGAAGTTTCATAACTCCGGATGCGGTTTTATCCCAAAGCCAATCATTGGTCTTAGAGGATTTTCAGGCGAAAGAAACTGACGGATTTCCATCGAATTGGGATCATGAGAATCAACGAAGCCATTCCAAGGGGCGGGATGCGTATAAGATTCAGGTAGAGAACGGCGTGAATTTTCTTGCGGCGAAAGACGCGGGGCAGCGGATCAAGAAAAAGAAGATCGATTGGGACCCGAAAGCCTTTCCCATTCTCACATGGCGTTGGCGTCTGCAGAAAGCCACGGGGGAAGCTGAACCCATCGCCGCAATCTATGCCTCATTGGATACCGACCTGATGTTCATTCCTGTGTTTACAAAGTATATCTGGAGTGCCGCCAAGCCTGAGGGCACGCTGACCGAAGGGGGCATGTTCAGCGGCTCCGAGATTGTCGTGCAAAGCGGCGCGAAGGATGTCGGGCAGTGGTTTGAGGAACGTGTGAACGTCTACGAAGATTTCAAACGGATTCACCAGCATGAACCAGCTGCCAAGGCCTGGGGGATTTCGATCATAGCCGGCCCTGGTGTGGAAATAGACTTTGGTGCGATGGTCGCGAGCGCAGGGCGCTAGAAAATGGACCGTTGTGAGCATAACCGAGCCTGGCACGAAACAAGATGCGCGGTTGAAGGTAGTTGATATCCTGTTCGGCGTGGCCGTGATGGGAACCGTCGGGACGCTGATCGGGATCGTTGCGGGCGGCGGCATCATGCTGGTTGCGAGTGCGGCAGGGCTGGTGCTCGGCGGAGTCGTCGGGTTTATGGGCGGACGACGTTTTCTGGTGAGTATCTTGGTGGGAACCCTATTGGGCGGGGCGCTTGCCTGGTTCATTGCAGGTCCGGAGAGAGTTTCAGTGGGAGCGGGGGCTGGCGCTGCCATGGGTGGATTTCTTGGTGTGCAGATTTCGATGTTGCTCGATATGCGCGCGGCAAAGAAAGCCGCATCTGCGCCGGCTGACTCCTCCGAGTCACGCACAATCGAAGGAGTATGAGACGCGATGGAAAATAGGGGAGTACTCATCGGTTCGATCGTTTTTGTCTTTGCGTCGTTTGTTCTGATGATTAGCTTGCTGGTCTATGAGTCGTACAAGACAAAAAAGATGAAAGAACTTACCCTGTCGATCAAGTCCGAGACTCGCCCTGAACCGAGCAGTGCACTCTCGCAGGATTATTCCATGTATAAAACAAAGATGGGCGATGAAGGGCGAGAAATGGTGCAGGTTCCCGAAGGCCCGTTCATCATGGGCAGCAAAGAGGGCGACCCGGATGAGGTGCCAGAACGTCAAGTGTTTCTGAAAGCATTCTTTATCGACAAGAAAGAGGTGTCACAGGAAGAATATGCTCGGTTCGCGAAAATGACCAAGCGACCGCTGCCAAAGATCGAAGTGTTTGAGGATGATCAAGCCAAGCTGCTGAAGCCCGAGTTTGCGGCGATGAGCATATCTTGGGAAGAGGCGGGGGCCTACTGCAAATGGGCAGGAAAGCGCCTTCCCACGGAAGCGGAATGGGAAAAAGCCGGTCGTGGTGAGGGAAAGCGGAAGTATGCGTGGGGAGATACCTTCATGAACGGTCGCCCCAATGCCAATGTGGATGGGAGTGAAGATGGGTATCGGTATCTCGCGTCTCCCGGATCGTTCGAGACCGGGCGAAGCCCTTACGGAATCTATGACATGACCGGGAATGTTGCGGAATGGGTTGCGGATTCGTATGATGAACACTACTACCAGAAAGCGCCGTATCGTGACCCGAAAGGGCCAGAAACAGGAGATTTGAAAGTCGTGCGCGGAGGGTCGTGGCGGGAGACTGAGCATAACGCTCGGTTATCCAAGCGATTTACGGCGAAATTCTGGCGAACGGATATTACGATCGGGTTTCGCTGTGCGAGCGATGATATGGAGGCTGGAGATAGCCATTCGGGACCATAACAGCCATGCTCGAAACCAAATTCAAGGTCGCGTTTCTTCTTGCCGTCCTTGCGTTTGCTGCGCTTCCCATCATGGGAATCATCCGTGGCACTACGCTGACCCCGTTTGAAGAATCTCCCGGGACTTCCCAGGATGCAGTTCCGCCAACAGAACCGATCGATCCTTCTCAGGTGTCTGGTGAAGCGCCAGTCGGGGAAGAAATGGTCTCGATCCCGGCAGGACCCTTCATCCGCGGGACCGAGCAGGGCGGGTTCGATGAACGTCCGCAGCGCACACTGGTGCTGGATGCTTTTGCCATTGATCGGTATGAAGTGACTAACTTCCACTACCAGCAATTTGTCGACGCAACGGGGCATCGTAAGTCTGGTCCTCCTTCCCGCTACGCCAAGAATATGAGTAAGATGCGCGGCATCAACCAGCCCGTGGTCTACGTGTCATGGGAGGATGCGGAGGCCTATTGTCATTGGAAAGGGAAGCGGCTTCCAACTGAAGCGGAGTGGGAGAAAGCGATGCGAGGAACGGATGGCCGTCTTTGGCCCTGGGGTAATGTGGAGCAGCCTAACGGAGCGAATTGGGCAAGGGTACAGGATGGCCATGATGTCACTGCATCTGTCGGCACTGTTCCAACTGATAAGAGCCCGTATGGCATCATGGATGGGGCAGGAAATGTGATGGAGTGGGTAGCCGACTGGTATGCGGAGAACTATTTTAGAGAGGCTCCAGAACGAAATCCACAGAGCCAGGAGCCTGGCACGTTTCGAGTACTTCGAGGAGGGGGGTACGCGACGACGGGGGCCGATATCCGTATCACCAGTCGGAGCAAAATGGTTCCAGACTTTCGCGATGAAACGATCGGGTTTCGCTGTGCAGTTTCCGGTACGAAATTAGAGAAGAATTGAAGGAGAAAACGTAGAGAAACCTATAGGAAATCAAAGTAGTAGAGAATGAGGAACACGGCCAAAATTATATTGACAACCATACCGGCCAAAACTATAATATCGAACGCTTTTGAGTGTTTTTTCATCGAATTTCCCCTGATTTTTCGTATGCGGCAAGGAATTTTGAATAACATACCGGTAACTGTGTGTCAAGAAGTTCGCTGATCTGATCTGATTAGGCACTTATTTTATTTCCCATCAGGAGAAGGAGACGCGATGGCAACGGCAACAGCAACACCAGATAGCGAGATAAAGATCAAAATCGGCAAGATGATTTTTTACATCACGTGTGCGATGGGCTTGTGGTTTTTTTATTGGTTCGCTGGAATTCAGTGCCCCTGTTAAGCAGGGCCGCTGCAGCGCTGGGATCTTTTGAACGTTCGCAAGGTCTGAGGGAGGGGATGCGATGGGTCAGACAATCGTTTACGTGCTTGTGTCTTTAGTTATCTGCATCGCGTATTTTACTGCAGTCAATCACTTTCTGATGGATTCGCAGGGCCTGGATTACTGGTACCTATTCAGAAAGTAGACCCCGGTAGTCGTTCTGCTCTGATTCGGGCATGTGGGCAAATCATACGAGTCTTTTTCGAAATGCATCAAGGAGGTATGTCATGGGTCGTATAGCTGGGAAGAAGCTGTTCTCAATCATGGCGCTTTGCGCGATGGTTGGCCTTCTCCTGCTCCCCGTCGTCGTTGCGCTTCCGTCACTGGCTATTGGTGCGGATGCACCTGGTGATGAGGTGAAAAAGGAAGGCGCGGCGAAGGTTGAGAAGGGGCGAGATGTCTACTATAAGACGGAGGGCCTTGTCGTCGGTGCCCCTGCTCCGAAGACTGTCGATGGTCCTCGGGATTACCCTCGGTACAACTTTGAGAGCCGCGTGCTGCTCTGGTTTGCAAACCAACAGCACCTCTATTACGGAAGTTTCGTGCTCGCGATTCCAATTTTCTGTATGGTTATTGAGTTCATGGGGGTGGTGACGAAGGATAAGGCGATGGCGAAGCGGTATGATCAGCTCGCCTATGATTTCATTAAGATCAGCTTGACGGCCTATTCGATCACCGCGATTCTTGGCGGTATCCTGATCTTCACCTTCCTGACCCTCTATCCTGCATTTTTCGGCTATCTCTCCGGTATCTTCCGCCCGGTCATGCACATCTATGCGCTGATGTTCGTGGCGGAGAGCGGAACCCTGTATATCTATTACTACGGCTGGGACAAGATGAAGGAAGGGTTCCTCAAGTGGATTCACTTGAGTATGTCGGTGATCCTGAACGTGATCGGCACGTTGCTGATGTTCCTGGCCAATTCCTGGATTGGCTTCATGATGTCGCCAGCCGGAGTCGATGAGCAGGGCCGGTATTTGGGGAATATTTGGCATGTTATCCATACTGCCCTCTGGAACCCGCTCAATGTCCACCGTATTCTCGGCAACATGGCGTTTGGCGGCGGTGTGGTGGCGGCTTACGCGGCCTATAAGTTCTTGGCCTCCAAGACAGATGAAGATCGTGCTCACTACGACTGGATGGGCTACATCGCCATGGCGCTTGGCGTGGCGTTCTTGATTCCCCTGCCGTTCGCCGGTTACTGGCTGATGCGCGAGGTGTATGCCTACCGTCAGCAAATGGGGATTACGCTTATGGGGGGTCTCCTCGCTTGGCTTTTCATCATTCAAGCCACCATGATCGGCATCCTCTTCTTGAGCTCCAACTATTATCTCTGGCAGGCGCTTGGTCGGATGCGGGGCGCTGAAAAATATCAACGCTATATCAAGTATCTCGTATTCCTTCTCGTGGTCGGCTTCCTGGTTTTCATTACCCCCCACACGATAGTCATGACTCCTGCGGAGCTCAAAGCTATGGGTGGTCAACAGCACCCGGTGCTGGGAAACTATGGCGTCATGTCGGCCAAGAACGGTGGGATTAACGTCATCATCACCACCACCGTTCTGAGCTTTGTCTGGTACATGCGAGGGAACAAGGTATCGACGGTGTCCTGGTCGAAGTTCGGGAATATCTTCATGGGGGTCTTCTTCGGATGCGCCTATGTGAATATCATCTGGCTGGCGATCTACGGATATTACATCCCCGCTAACGTGCGGGTAGGTCTGTCTGTTCCTCAAGTCGCCACGACGCTGTCCTGCCTCTTCTTCATGTTTGCGCTCAACGGAGTGATGATGAAGGGCGCAAAGCAGATGGGAGCAATTGAGTGGGGGAAGATCTCTGTTCGTTCACAATATGCGCTGATTATGCTCGCGACCGCCTTCACCTGGATGATGGGGTTGATGGGATACATCCGCTCCTCGGTCCGGTTGTTCTGGCATGTGAATGAGATCATGCGTGATAACTCACCTTGGGCTTATACTCACACGGTGGGTTTTGCGGCGAACATGATTTCATTCAATGTGCTGTTCTTCTGGGTCAGCATCCTTTTCGTCTTCTGGCTGGGAAGCCTCGGGATGAAAAAGGTGCCTGTCGAGGCAAAGGCAGGGGTTCCAGGCGGCGCAGCGCAGCCGGCTGTGGGCCACTAATCATCTTTAGGATTTTGATTGGGGGGGTGGAGGCACGAAGAATGTGCCGCCACTCCTACCCAAACCTCAGGAGGTTATAACCGTGGGCGATTTGATAAACGAAGCTCTATCAATAGGATGGCCGTTACTAGCGCTTCTCGCCGTTCTCCTTGTGTATTTTCAGGTATCGATCAGTGATCCCGTCGCAAAGAAACGTGCGACATTCAAGCTCTTTATCGGCATGATTGCCGCCGTCATGTTGTTGGTGGCCATCGCCAACTACAAGACGAGTTTCTATGCAGCGAACCGGATGCTTCCTGTCTCCTTAGTTATCATCACTGCATTGGCCTTCATGATGGGGATCTATTTCAAAAACCAAGCGGCACTCTTTAAAATTGGTGGCTTCATGTTCCTTGTTGCCGCTGCTTTGTCAGGGTATGGGAATTGGTTGCCGCAGGTGGAAGGCGGATTTCCTCCCCCAGACGTGAAGTTGGTTTTCGACGCCATGACGCCTCAACAGCTGGCCGATGAAGGTGAAAAGATCATTTTCGGCGGCATCGGGCAAAACAAGGTTCAGGGAGCAATAGGAAAAGGACAGTGTCCGCTCTGTCATGCCTTCCATAAGGGGATGTTGGGCGAGCGTGCACCGAACCTCGACGGGCTTCCTGAGCGGGCAGGGAAAGAACGACTTGAAGATCCCAAGTATCATAAGGGGGAACCGGCCAAGCGTGAATATGCCGAGAAGGAGGCATGCCCAGGTTGTGGTACTGCGACAACCGGGCAAGAGTACATTGCCGAGTCGCATGCCTGTCCAAGCTGCTATGTGGTCTCAGGGTACGGTGTAAAGGGTACCAACGACAAGGAAAGCCCAATGCCTAAGATCCACAAGCCACCGATATCGCTCTCACTGCCAGAATTGGCGGCCGTAGATACCTGGTTGTGGGTCCGCGAAGGACGCGACGCTCCCACATATGAAGAGATCATCAAATCGTATGAGAAGTTTGTTCCTGAAGCTGACCGGCCCAAACAGCAGGAAGATAAGCCAGCAGGTGCGGCAAGCGCGCTCTTGGCTGACGGATCTGAACCAGTCGATCAGATTTTCGCAAAAGCGCAGTGCGTGGTTTGCCATACCATTCCAGGCATCCCCGGTGCGGTTGGCACCCAAGGTCCTAAGCTAGAAGAGGGAACCAACGCACCGAACCGAATCAAGGATCCAGCATACAAGGGAACCGCGCGTAGTACTTCGGATTACATCATGGAGTCCGTGGTGTCACCCAGTACGTATGTTGTAAAAGGATTTCCTGACAATCTGATGCCGAAGGTATTCGGCCAGAAATTGAGCGCAGGCGCCATCAAGAAGATCGTCGATTATCTGTCGCAGGTGAAAGCGGGTTCCCCGCCACCGAAGATTTCATAATCGTGGCTATCTATCTCTTTTGTCGAGCAAAGGGAGTTCACCGATGAAAGCATTAATGTCAGTCGGGGCACTCATAGGGGTAGTAGGACTACTCCTTCTTGTCGGAATGATCTTGGACATCGTTCCGTCAAACACTGTGCGCCTGGTCGAAGGTTACATGCCGTTTCAAATGCTCGTGGAACTCGCGCTGTTTGTGGCGGGTTTCGCAGGGCTTAGCTACTTAATGGCGTCCATGGGAATGGCGTTCCCGCGGTTCTGGCAGGGGACTCTTTATTGGGTGTTCATTCTCCTGTACTTGAAATACCGCGTGTATCCACCGATTCCATTCAGCGTTCGTGCCATGTATGGGACCGTCTCACTCATAGCCGTTTTTATGTGGGTCTCTGCGAACGAGGAAGATTGGAAGAAATTCAAGCAGCCGATCATGAACATTCTGGATGCCCAGACCGGGGCGAACAAGCTACTACGCTATGCATATCTGATCGTGTTGCCAATTCTGATCGGCGGGTTCTCATACAACGCGATGGTCCCGAGATCAGAGGAACCGATCGAGTTGCGGACGGTGCATCCTGCGCCGCCGGCCAGCACCAAGGTGCATGGAAAAACTTATACACTTCAAACGTCCCAGAACCCCTATCGTGTCAATCCTGAAGGAAAGTACGATCAGGAGTATACCAACGCGAATATTGTGGAACAGGGCATGGGCCGGTTGATGAAGCCGAATGCCAATCCCTGGGACAAGGATGCTCAAGGCTACCTCAAGTATGTGCGTGAGGGCGGAGAGATCTTCTTCCAAAACTGCCACTTCTGCCATGGCGATAACCTGAACGGCCGCGGTCTCCATGCCTTTGCATTCAATCCGATCCCGGCGAATTTTACAGACCCGGGAACGATTGCACAATTACAGGAAACGTTCATCTTCTGGCGCGTATCCAAGGGGGGAATCGGGTTGCCGAACGAAGGATTCCCCTGGGCTTCTGTGATGCCGCCGTGGGAACAGCATCTGACCGTGGACGAAATCTGGAAAGTTATTTTGTTCGAGTATTGGCACACGGGGTATTACCCCCGGACCTGGGACTAGTCGTTCACGGGAATTTATAGCCAACCTGGATTTACGACATGAGGGAAACCATGAAGAATTCGTTTAGTCTAAAGGCGAGTACGCTCCTCGCGACCGCCTTTGGAATTATCCTGGTCTCGGGAAGCACCGGGGGATTGACCTTTGCCCAAGATGCCCTTCCTGAGGGCTTCAAAAAGAGCGAATTAGCACCTGAGGCGCCTGCTGACATGATCGAAGCAGGAAAGCGGGTCTACTTCACCAAATGTGTCTGGTGTCACGGGGTCGATGGCGCGGGCGATGGGCCCGGTGCCGATCGTCTCTGGCCGCGTCCCCGCAATTTCAACCAGGGGACATTCAAGATTCGGCACACCGCCAGCGGTGAGTTGCCGTTGTTCGATGCCAAGAAACCCATTCCCGGCCAGAACGACCTGTTTGAGACTGTCACGCACGGTCTGCCAGGTTCCGCCATGCCATCATGGGAAGGTATTCTGACGGAAGAGCAACGGCTTCAAGTATTGTCTTTCGTCACCACGCAGCTGGTAAAAGACCGAAAATTTACCGACAAGCAATCTGAGAGCCAGACCGTGTTGCAGATGGACGACCTGAAGCCGATTGCCGCGACGGAGGAGAGTCTAAAAAAGGGAGCGGAGCTCATTGTCGAGAAGAAGTGTGTCGAGTGTCACGGCACTGACGGCCGTGGTGACGGCAATGCCTTCAATCTGAAGGATGACTGGGGTTTTTCGATCCAGCCGGCAGATTGGCATAAGTGCTGGAACTTCCGGGGCAGCCGGCAAGATCCCTATAACGTCAAGAACATCTTCCGGACGTTCTCGACCGGAGTCAACGGCACTCCCATGCCCTCGTTCGCTGACAACACCACGGTCGAAGAACGTTGGCACATTGCCAACTGGGTGAACTCGTTGTGTGAGCGTGAGGCAGATGGGAAGCCTCTCTCGATCGATCCATTGACGGACAAGCCGAAGATCAATTTTGTGGTGTCCTCAGGTGTGGTGGAAGGAGAGATTCCAGCAGATCCAGAGCACGAACTGTGGAAGAATCGGGCCAGGCGGTATGTCGCGATGGGTGGTCAGATCACCCACAAGCCGAGAAACTTCGTGAACCGGATAGACGATATCTGGGTGAAGTCGCTCTACAACGATACGTCCATCGTGTTCATGTTTCAGTGGGATGACCGGACGAAGAGCGCAGCCGAAGGGAAGTTGCCTTGGGCTCCCACGTCGGTCAATGTCGATGTCAAGGAGCAGGATCCGAAGACCGGCGAAGAGGGTTCTATCGCCTCGCATCAGAATAACTACACGGTCTACAACGATGCGATTGCCATGGAAACTGCCGTGAAATGGAAAGACCTTCCCGCACCGATTAAGCCGCGGTATCTGTTCGGCAGCAATGAGCAATACCCAGTCGACATTGTGAAGTGGGAGGCTGACGGTTCGCTCCGTGCTTTCAAAGGCACCGGATGGGATAAGGACTTTGAAGAGCGGGACAACTACGAAGAGAATATCAAGATTCTGCATTCGGAGTGGAAGAATGGCCGATGGACGGTCATGGTTCAGCGGCCATTGGGGAATAAAAAGGATCAGGACTATGACGAAGATACCTTCTTCGAAATGGGACAATACATTCCCACAGTGTTCTTTGCCTGGGACGGTCACAATGGTGATGCAGGACGGAAGATGGCCGTTTCGGCCTTCTACTATACTTTCCTGGAGCCGCCGACGCCTCGCGAAGCTTACATTTATCCTGTCGTGATCGCCCTTGGTGTGGTCCTTCTGGAAGGTTGGGTTCTCACCAGACGATCGAACAAGCGGAAGGGAAAGACCCTCTAACGTTCACCTGAACCGGGGAAGTCTGAAGAATCAGGAGGGGGTGGGGTGACCCACCCCCTCCTTCTTTTTTGAGGCCGTCTGAATTGAGGGCATGATGCACATCAATGTGACCGGCGTCCTTCTCGCCGGAGGCAAGAGCCGGAGAATGGGTGAAGACAAACGGTATCTCGTCGTCGGGGAGCAGACACTCCTTGAACGTGGGCTGAGTGTGCTTCGCTCAATCTTTCAGGAGGTATTGGTCGTCATTGCGCAGGACAGCCCTCCGCTCGATGTCGACGCCAGAGTTGTGCGAGACTTGGTGCCAGGTTGCGGCAGTCTTGGAGGGTTATACACCGGGCTCATGCAGGCAACAACGCCCTACACATTCGTGGTCGCATGCGACATGCCGTTTCTCGACCCGACCGTCATTAGCCGGTTCACGAGTGGGAGAGTCACCGCAGATATTGTGATGGCGAAACTCGCAGCTCGGTTACATCCGATGCATGCATTGTATGGTAAACAATGCCTGCCGGTCGTTGAACAGATGATTCAGGCACGACAGCTCAAGATTCAAGAGATGGTGTCGCACGAGTCCCTTCGGGTACGATATATCACCGAGGCGGATCTGTTCACTATCGATCCATCAGGGCGTTCCTTCCAAAACGTAAATACACCAGCGGATCTTGAGGTGGCACGGTCCCTGTTGAATCGGGTTCCTCCTACAGGACAACGGTAATGGGATGTTGGGAAAATCGGTCAGCGGCCACAAGCCGTGGTGTCAGAAAGGTGCGATATGGACAGCGTGGATTCCCGTCTCGCTTCGCCGAACTTGCTTGTCATTCGACTAGCCATTCTGCCCGTTTCCTTCTTATCTTAAACATGCTGATCGTTGCCTCCCAAATGGCTCACAATAGATTTTCAGGAACATGCCAGGACTCATCGTGACAAGGACGATCGTGATGGTTCATCCCGGTGGTCTTGGCGATGTGCTTTTAGCTGTTCCAGCCATGACTCGCTTGCGCACCCGCTTCTCTAAGCATCGGCTCGTGCTCTGTGCGGAGGATCAGGTCGCGAAGCTCCTACTCGCGTGCCGCATCATTGATGAGCATATCTCTATGCAGGGGCGAACCTGCACGGACTTATTCGCCGGGGCTGAGTCGGTCACGGGTCAGCTTCAGACATGGTTGCAGGCCTGCGATCTCGCCATTGGCTGGCTGGAGGATCTTGATGGTAAGTTGAACGGGACATTCAAGGCCCTCGGCGTACGAGAGGTTATCGTGCGGTCTCCCTTCTCCCCCACGATCCACGCGACACTCCAACGGGATCGTTTTCTTGAAGCGATCCATGAGGCACCGTCCTCGGGTGAAGGGGATATCCTGCTGGCGGTAACGGAACCGCTCCTCCGTGTCGGACAAACTTGTCTTGAAGCAGCTGGCCTTTCGATCGGACAGTCTCTTGTCGTCATCCATCCGGGGAGTGGGAGTGCCCATAAGTGTGTGGCACCTGGGATACTTTCATCTCTAATTATTGCGATTCAGGCTTCCGGGGCAACTCCGGTGATTCTAGAAGGGCCGGCAGATCAGGAACCGGTCGAACATCTCCTCCAGTCATGCGTGAGCCCACCGATCGTCCTGAAGGGCCTTGATATTCTCACCGTTGCAGGGGTGCTTACCCAGGCGCGTCTCTTTATCGGGCAGGACTCTGGAGTCACGCATATGGCAGGGCTGATGGGAGTGCGGACAGTTGCGCTGTTTGGGCCGACTGATCCCGCTCGCTGGGCTCCCCGCGGTGTCCATGTCACCGTGGTGCAGGGCTCACCCTGCCTCTGCCAATCATGGGATGAGGTGAGCCGGTGCGAAAAAAAACCTTGTCTCGATATACGACAGGACCATTTGGTAACACTCTGTCTTGCACAGCTTAAGGAAGGAGCTGTCCGATAGAGAATCCCCTCCAGCGCCTTGTCACTGACTATCCCGTATGCTAAAGTGGCAAGTTCGTTTTTCCTTTCAATGGTAAGGACTTAGGAGTTTTTTTCTTGTCCAGTGGGGTCGTTCAGGAAAAGGTCACTAGTGCGCTTCTCGGAGCGCTCAATGGCGCCAAAAAGAAGGGCCAACTGAAGACGGAATCGTGGCCTCAACTGAGTCTCGATGCTCCCAAGCGCCCTGAGTGGGGAGACTTAGCCTCGACGGTCGCCATGTCTCTCGCAGCGTCCGAGCAACGAGCGCCTCACGACATTGCTCAAATTATCATCGACAATCTTTCTCAGCGCGAACAACTCTTCGACCGAATCGAGATCGTCAGGCCTGGGTTTCTCAACCTCACGGTCAAGCCTGTCGTCTGGCAGGAAGTGCTGAGAGAAATCGAAACACAAGGACCAGACTATGGGCGCGCCGAGCTGGGGCAGCGACGCCGCGTCTTGGTGGAGTATGTGAGTGCGAATCCCACCGGCCCCTTGCATGTGGGACATGGGCGTGGCGCCGCGGTCGGGCAGGCCGTCGCGAACATGCTGAAGGCGGTCGGGTATGACGTGGTGAGTGAGTACTACATCAATGACGTTGGTCGGCAGATGAAACTGTTAGGGGCCTCCGTTTATGCACGATACGAGGAGTTGTCGAACCGGCCGGTAGAGTTTCCGTCCGAGGGTTATCACGGGGCCTACATCACGGCCGTGGCCGAGCGAGTGAAGCAACAGCTCGGACCTGAGTTGACCGGACGTCCGGCCACAGAGGTGGAGGAGCGCTGTCGATCGTTTGCTTATCAGGAACTGCTGACCCTGATTCGCGAGGATCTGAAATCCTTTGGAGTCGGATTCGAGTCGTGGTTCAGTGAGGCTTCTCTCGTGAACTCAGGGGCCGTCCAACGGGTCTTGGATGAATTGAAATCGCAACAGTTCCTGTTTGAGCAGGAAGGCGCCTGGTGGTTCCGATCGTCGGCATTCGGTGACGAAAAGGATCGCGTCGTCAGGAAACAGGACGGCGAGTACACCTACCTGGCTTCGGATATCGCTTACCATCAGGATAAGTTGCGGCGTGGATATGATCTGCTCATTGATGTCTGGGGCGCGGATCACCATGGCTACATTCCTCGCATGCAAGCGGTGGTGCAGGCCTACGGCTATCCGAAAGATCGCCTGCAGGTCGTACTGGTCCAGATGGTGAATCTGTTGCGCGGCGGAAAAAAAGTGGAAATGTCGAAGCGGGCCGGTGAATTCATCACCATGCGGGAAGTCATCGATGAAGTCGGAGCTGATGCGGCCAAATTCTTTTTTTTGATGCGCGACTCCAACTCTCATCTCGACTTTGATTTGGAACTGGCCAAGCAGCGGTCATCCGATAATCCCGTGTACTACGTGCAATATGCCCATGCCAGGATCGCCAGTCTCTGGCGCGTTGCGGCCGCGAGGGGCATCCCCTGTCCCCTGCCCAGCCAGACGGATTTGACGGTATTGACGGACCCGGACGAATTGGGGCTGATTCGAAAGCTCTCTGCCTATCCCGCGGTCTTGCAGGGCAGTGCGATGGCCCACGAGCCTCACCGGATGACCTATTACCTCCAGCAATTGGCCGGGCTGCTGCATACGTTTTACAACAAGCACCGGATTCTCCCTCCCGCTGCGGATCGTGAGCTACTGGGGGTTATGCCGGAGGGGTTGGCCCCAGGCGAGGGGCTGCAGAAGGAAGTGCCGACCCCTGAGCGGACTGCAGCAAGATTGGCGCTGATGCTGGGAATCCAGCAAGTCTTGAAAAATGGACTCGGGGTGCTTGGGATTTCCGCACCGGACCAGATGTAGCCAGCAAGAGGGACTGTGGACTTTTCGGTTCAGCAGACGGATCACTCGACGAGCGCACGGTTGGGAAGACTCAACACGGCACATGGCCAGATCGATACGCCGGCCTTCATGCCGGTTGGTACGCTGGGGCCGGTGAAGGGGATTGATCCGTTTGACTTAGAGCAGCTCGGTTTTCGCCTCATGCTGAACAACGCCTACCACCTCTATCTGCGGCCCGGTCATAAGATCGTGGCTGAGATGGGCGGGTTGCATCGGTTCACCGGGTGGTCCAGAGCCATCTTGACGGACAGCGGGGGGTTTCAGATTTTCAGCCTCGCCAAATTATGCAAGGTGACGGACGAAGGCGTAAGCTTTCAATCGCATCTCGATGGGTCAACGCATTTCATTACGCCGGAAACGGCCATTGAGATCCAAGAAGCATTGGGGGCCGATATCATGATGGCCTTCGATCACTGCGTGGCCTTGCCGGCTGAGAAGGAGGTCGTACACGATGCCGTGCGACGGACCACCCTGTGGGCACAACGCTGTCAGGCCAGTCGGCGTCGCGCCGATCAAGCCCTCTTTGGAATCGTGCAAGGCGGTTTGGATGCAAGCCTCCGCGTGACCTCGGCGCGTGAACTCGTCGGGCTCGGCTTCGAGGGCTATGCGGTCGGGGGGCTCTCGGTGGGAGAATCGAAGGCAGAGATGTACGCCATGCTGGATACGACCGTGCCGGAGTTGCCTGCTTCGAAGCCACGGTATTTGATGGGTGTGGGGATGCCGGAGGATTTGATCGAAGGGGCGGCGCGCGGCATCGATCTTTTCGACTGCGTGGTGCCTTCGCGGCATGGGCGGACCGGCTCGCTCTTTACGAGTTTTGGGCGGGTGGTGATCAAGCAAGCGCAGTATGCTCGCGATGAACAGCCTATCGATTCGGCCTGCGGATGTCCGGTCTGCGCGCGATACTCCCGTGCCTATCTGCATCACCTCTTCCAAGTGAAAGAGATGCTGTCGTCGAGATTGAATACGATACACAATCTCTGGTATTTCGCCGATCTGATGGGCCAGGTCCGGTCAGCGATCGCGCAGGGAAGGTTAGGGTCATTCCGGGATGAGTTTTACCGACCCCGCGACAGGGCTGTATCGGACGCCTTCACCACAGGCGTGGCTGAAGTGGATGCGCAACGGGATGCGAGATGGGATTAACCCTGTCGAGGAGGAAACTGTTTCTATGGTAATGCAATCGGTCGCGTGGGCTCAAGGGATTGGTGGAGGGAGTTCGAGTTCCGGGACGCTCATGTCTCTCATTCCCTTCGTGCTGATCTTCGTCATTTTCTATTTCCTGCTCATTTTGCCGCAACAAAAACGTCAGAAACAGCAGAAGGCGTTGCTGGAGGCCCTGAAGAAGGGCGACAAGGTGATTACGGGGTCTGGTATCTGGGGTACCGTGACGAATCTCGGGAAGGAGACGGTGACGCTACAGATCGCCGATAGTGCGAAGATCCGGATACAACGGGAACATATTGCCCGATTACGCCGCGACGACGAGGACAAGGATAAGGACTCATAGGCCAAGAGTGACAAAGGGGTTAGAGACGACATGAAAAAAGTGGGTGGGCGGTTAACATTGTTGGTGTTAGTGGTGGTGGTGTCGGTCATCTTCTTCGTCCCGTCCTATCAACCGTTCTATCAGGCATTGCCTGACTGGCTGAAGAAGGTGATGCCGAGCAAAGGCGTTACGCTCGGCTTGGATCTCCAAGGCGGAATTCACCTTGTCATGGAGGTGGACGAAGACCGCGCGGTCGAGATCGCTGTCGATCGATCGGTCGTGGCGCTGCAAGATTTGTTGGTCGATAAAAAAATCCCCGTCGAGTCTATAACGCGGACGGGACCGACCCAGGTCACGATCCAATTCCAAAACGCCGAACTCAAAGCGCAGATCCAGAAGATGATCGATGATTTTCCGACCTTCAGCGAGACGGAGTCCGCCGGGTCGGCCAACAGGCTGGTGTGGGAGCTGCGGGAGGCAGAGGTCAAGCGGATCAAGGATTCCGCGATCAACCAGGCATTGGAAACAATCCGAAACCGCATTGACCAATTCGGCGTGGCGGAACCGATGGTGCAGCGGCAGGGGTTGAAGCAGATCGTCGTGCAGTTGCCCGGCGTCAAGGAGCCCAAGCGGGCCAAGGATCTGATCAAAGAGACGGCGTTGCTCGAATTCAAGATGCTCGACGAGGACAACCAGCTGAAGCTCGACCTACCCGCCCGTATTCCAAAAGACAAAGAAGCGGAGATTCTGAAACAGGCCGAGGCGAAGCTGCCTATCGGCGACCAAATCCTCTTTGAACGGGCAGTCGAGAAGGACACTGGCCGCGAATACCGGATTCCCTATCTCGTGAAAAAACGGGTTATGTTGACCGGCGATGTATTGAGCGATGCAAGGGTCTCGATCGGTCAATTCAACGATCCCTACGTGTCGATCACCTTTGATGCCAAGGGCGGTCGGGAGTTCGAACGAATAACGGGCGACAACGTCAAAAAGCGAATGGCCGTGGTACTGGACAACACGATCTACTCGGCCCCGGTGATTCAGGAGCGCATCACCGGGGGACGGGCGCAAATTACCGGGACGTTTTCAACCCAAGAGGCGAACGACTTGGCCATTGTGCTCCGGGCCGGCGCCTTGCCGGCTCCGCTCAAAATCATTCAGGACCTCACGGTCGGACCGTCTCTGGGGAAGGATTCGATCGAGAAAGGGGTGCAGGCCACGCTGTTTGCCGGCGCCATGGTCGTGGTGTTTATGATCGTATATTACCGGATGTCCGGGGTGATTGCGGACTTTGCGCTGGTACTGAACCTGGTCTGTTTAATCGGCGCCCTCTCTGCGCTGAACGCAACCCTCACCTTGCCGGGAATCGCCGGGATCGTCTTGACGATCGGGATGGGCGTGGATTCGAACGTCCTGATCTTTGAACGTATTCGTGAAGAGCTCCGACTGGGGAAAGCGGTTCGGCTGGCGGTGGACGGAGGATATGACAAGGCGCTGTTGACGATTGTCGACTCCCACGTGACCACGCTGATTACAGGAGTAGCGTTGTTCCTCTTCGGCACAGGGCCGATCAAAGGATTTGCCGTGACCCTTTGTCTCGGAATCGGGATCAATCTGTTTACGGCATTGATCGGTACCAAGGTCATCTTCGACCTCCTGAATCAACGACACAAAGTAGAACAGTTAAGCATCTAGTTCGGAGGAGCCTGCATGTTGGAGATTCTCGGGAAAACCAATATCGATTTTATGGGAAAGCGCCGCTTTTCTTTTCTCTTTTCGGGCATCATGGTGGTGCTGGGGCTTATAGCGGTCATTCAGATTTCCCGGGGGGCTGCAAACCTCGGCATCGATTTCGCCGGTGGCACGGCGGTCCAGCTGAAGTTCGACCAAGCGATCAGGATCGACGAAGCGAGAAAGATTTTGGAGGAGAACGGCCTGGCCAACGCCGAGCTGCAAGAGTTCGGTCAGGAGAACAAACTCCTGATCCGCCTGAAGACCTCGACGACTCTTGAGGAGAAGGTTGCCGAACGGGTCGTGGCGGTCTTTACGAAAGAGTTCCCCGCGAACCATTTCGTGGTCGATTCCAGCACGGAAATCGGGCCGGCTATCGGGCAGAAGCTTCAGCAGGACGCTCTCATCGCAGTGCTCATTTCCTTTGCCGGGATCATCCTCTACGTGGCGGCGCGATTCGAGCTGCGATTCGGCATTGCCGCGGCGTTGGCGACCTTCCATGACGTGTTGGCGGTGCTGGGTACCTTCTATGTTCTGGATAAGGAAATTACCTTGCTCGTGGTGACGGCATTGCTGACGTTAGCGGGCTATTCGATGACGGACACGGTCGTCGTATTCGACCGTATCAGAGAAAATCTCCGGTTGCGGCGGCGGGACAGCGAAGAGACCATCATCAACAATGCGATCAACCAAGTCTTGAGCCGCACGATCGTCACCAGTTTGACCGTCGTGTTGGTGCTGATTCCTCTGACGTTGGCCGGAGGAGAAGTCTTGCACGACTTCTCTCTCGCCCTCTTGGGGGGCGTGATCATCGGAACCTTTTCGTCGATCTTCGTCGCGAGTCCGTTGCTATTGCTCTGGCCTGGAACGTCCGGGCGGCTGTTGAAGCGGAGCTAGCCTTCCATCGGGCGCGTCTCCGCGGCCGGGCCGTCAGGATGAATCAGCTGTTCGCTGGCATACCCATGACACTCTGGAGTCGGTCTCACAGTCTCCAGCACAAGATCATCACGGCGATCGTGATGGTCGGACTTCTGCCCCTCACCCTTCTCCTAGCGCTCACCTACGTCGAGGAGCGACGCGCGCTTCGCGAAATGACCGGCGCCAACTTCAAAGAAGTCGCCGTAGAAGCTGCGCGACGCATCGAAATGCAGGTGAGCCGCGGGATGAACGAGGCCCAGCAGCTTGCCACGACGCCTTTTCTCCGCACCGCCGTCACCGAAGCCAACCGCACGTATGAAGGGAAGGATGTGCAAAGCATCCAGGGCATGATCAAGGATTGGCAACAGCGATGGCGCCAGAGGGATAAACGAAGCGAGTTTCCCCTCTTCATCAATCGCATCGTCACCAATTACCTTATCCGGTGGCATGACATCCGGAAGTCGGACTATGTGGGAATTCTGGTGACTGACCTAGAAGGGGCGCTGGTGATCAGTTCCATTCCGCAAGTAGAGTATTTTTATGGGAAGACATCGTGGTGGCAGGCGGTGGTGAAAGGCGGCAGTCCAAGGAGCTATGTGAGCGAGATCGCCTTCGACCCCGGTTTCGGGACTCACGTGGTTGTGGTGGCGGCGCCCATTGTGGACGAAACGAAGGGGACGGTGATTGGAGCGGTCACAATCCTCCTGCGTCGAGATACGATCTTCCATGCCATTGCCGAAGTGACCATCGGGGCGACCGGTCACGCGATGCTGTTCAGTTCCGATGGTGTTCCTGTCATCTGTCCGGTCCTGACACCGGAAGAACATACGGTGAGGCCTGAGTTGGTCAGTGCTCTCGGTGGACTGAAAGCTGGTTGGGCCATTGTGGCGGACGATTCGCATGGGAGCCGGGACGCCTTGGTCGGGTTCGCTCCTGTCCGACTCGGCGAGAGTTTGGCCCCGGGGAGCCTCGGAGGAAAACAGTGGATCACCGTGGTACGGCAGGATCCTCAAGAGACCTATGCGCCGCTCGCCGAACTCGTGGCGAAAGTGCTGCTCTATGGTTTGCTCGTGCTTGCGGTGCTCTGGGGGACTGGGGTGATCGTTGCACGCCGGATCGCGCATCCCATTCAGTTGTTGCACGACGGCGTGCGTGAAATCGGAAGCGGACGGTTGGACCGGAGGCTGGAGCTGAAAACCGGCGATGAAATTGAAGGGCTGGCCGATGCGTTCAACCAAATGGCGACGAATCTACAACGATCCTTTGCACAGATCGAACAACGCGTGGTGGATGTGCGCCACCTTGAAGAGAAATACCGTGATTTGATCGAGCATTCTCCAGAGATGATCTATCAATTGAACCGGAGCGGCCAGTTTGTCCATGTGAACAAGACGGGCCTCGAAAAGCTGAAATATACTCTCGATGAGATGCTGTCGATGCGGCTCTGGGACTTGGTGCCGCGGGGCCAGGAGCCACTCGTATTGCAATATCTGGAACGATTGGTGGCACAAGGGCGCAGTTCGATCGAGACGGTGTTTCTGGCGAAAGACGGTCACCCGATTGACGTGGAGATTCATGCCACGGCGTTGATCGACCAAGAGCGGGGCGGGCTGGTGCACTCGCGCGCGTTTGTGCGCGACGTGACCGAACGACATCGGCTTGAGCACCAACTACAAGAATACACGACGAAGCTTGAACAGGCCGTCTCGGAGCGGACCCAACAGCTCGTGGCCTCGCAAGCGCGGTACAAGGCGCTGTTCGACTTGGTGGCGGACTCGGTGTTCATGGTGGATTCGAGCGGCATGATCGTCGCTGTCAACAAACGTGAGGAGCAAGCGCTGGGATACGCAGAGGCGAACGTGGTTGGCCGTAGTCTGTTCGAAGTCGTCCTCTTCGGCCATCACGATGCGTTGCGCGGGTGGCTGAGCGACATCATTACGGGGCAGCGGAAAGTGTCCACTCAGGAGATCATGGTGCGCCATGCCGATGGACGGGAAACCCCTGCTGAAATGGACTTGATCCGCGTCGGAGTGGCTGATCAACTATTGGTGATGGTGCAGTTGCGAGACATAACCGACCGGAAGCGTCTCGAACGACAGTTGGAGACATACCGGGAAGAGTTGGAGGAAAAGGTCCGAGAGCGCACGCGGGAAATTGAAGAGACCAAGCAGTACCTGGAAAATCTGCTCGAGAACGCCAATGATGTCATTTACACGCTCGACACCGAACAACGATTTACCTATGTGAACAGCAAGATCGAAGCATGGGGTTACCGGAAAGACGATCTGCTCGGGCGCCCGTACCTCGCCCTTCTCTCTAAGCGCCATCGAGGGAGACGTCTTAAGAGTACGTTGGATATCGGCGCCAAGCAGGTCTATGAGGTTGAAGTCGTGACTCGCACAGGAGAGCCGAGAGCGGTGATGGTCAGTGTTTCCCCGTTGCACGCGGTCGAGGGGGGGATCCTGGGGGTGCTGGGCATCGCCCGCGATATGACCGAAACCAAGAAACTGGAGCAGCAGATCAGGAATTCGGAGAAACTGGCTTCGGTCGGAAGGCTCGCCGCAGGAGTGGCGCATGAAATCAACAATCCCCTTGGGGGCATCCTCAACTGTCTCTACAACTTGAGAAAAGGGACGCTATCATCGAGCCGGCAGGAAGAATATCGAGTGTCGATGGAAGATGGCGTACGCCGTGTACAAAAGATTGTTCGCCAACTCCTCGACTTCTCCCAGCAGCATGAGCCGGAGTTCACACTGACTGACATCAATCACGTCGTCGATCGGGTATTGGTCTTGACGACGCACCTCTTTGCTCCGAACCGAATTGTGTTAGAAACAGTGCTCGGCCATGGATTGCCGAATGTCATGGTCGATCGGCATATGATTGAGCAGGTGCTGATGAACCTGGTATTAAATGCAGTGCAAGCGATGAAAGACGGAGGGGTGCTGACGATTCGAACATCCGTGGTCGAAGGGGTCTGCCTGGTTGAGGTTCGTGATACCGGATCGGGCATTCCGCCGGCGGTCCTGCAGAGGATCTTCGATCCCTTCTTTACGACCAAGAGCGAAGGGGAAGGAACCGGCCTCGGCCTGTCGGTCAGTCTGGGTATCGTCGAGCGCCACGGAGGAAAGATTTTGGTGGACAGCGAGGTCGGGAAGGGCACGACCGTTACCCTCTGTCTTCCCGTCACCCGGGAACGTTCATTGATGGAAAGGGTGTCATGAGGGGGCTGAGTATCCTGCTCGTGGATGACGAGCCGCTCATGCGGCTTTCGATGGTCGATGCATTGGAGGCGATTGGCCATGACGTCGGAGCAGCCGCATCCGGGACGGAAGGTATTGAAGCCATCCGCCAACGGCCATTCGATCTGGTGATCACCGATCTACGGCTGCCCGGTGCGGACGGGCTCACGGTGCTCAAAGCGACCAAAGAGCATTCGTCCCACACGGAGGTCGTGGTGATTACGGCACACGGATCGGTCGAAACGGCGGTCGGCGCGATGAAGCTCGGAGCCTTCGACTACATCACGAAACCGTTCCAAATGGATGAATTATTGCTGATCGTCGAGCGGGTGGGCCGCATCGTGACCTTGCGGCGCGAAAATCAGGATCTCAAGGCGGTGCTGGAAGATAAGTTCAGTTTCGGGGGCATTCTCGGAGCGAACACCCAAATGCGAGCTGTGCTCGAGAAGATCAAGTTGGTGGCAGGAACGGATTCGACGACGCTGATTCTTGGAGAGAGCGGAACCGGCAAGGAGCTGGTGGCTAATGCCATTCATCAGAACAGCGCCCGAAGCCACTATCCCTTGATCAAAGTCAGTTGTGCGGCGCTTCCGGAAACCTTATTGGAAGCGGAACTCTTCGGTCATGAGAAGGGGGCATTCACGGGAGCGCTGCGGCAGCGGCGTGGTCGGTTTGAATTGGCACATCGAGGCACGTTGTTTCTCGATGAAATCGGGGAAATCTCGCCGGTTGTTCAAGTGAAATTGTTGCGTGTGCTCCAGGAGCGGCAGTTTGAGCGGGTCGGAGGAAACGACAAGATCGATGTCGATGTGCGCCTGGTCTGTGCCACTCAGAAAGACCTGCGGAAGGAAGTCTCTCAGGGACGGTTTCGAGAGGATCTTTTCTATCGGCTGAATGTCGTGCATGTGGTGATTCCTCCGTTGCGTCAACGGCAGGAAGACATCATGATCATTGCAGAACATATGCTGAAGACCTGCGCCGGCAAGATGAATAAAACGCTGAAAGGGTTTTCTTCCGTGGCGCGTGAGCTCTTCTTGCGCTATTCATTTCCCGGGAATGTGCGGGAGCTCGAAAACATGGTGGAGCGTGCGGTGGCGCTGGGGCGGGATCGCGATGCGGTCCAACCGTCCGATCTGTGTGGGTTCCAGTCCTGTCCGTTTACAGGCGGGATACCGCAGGAATCGTGTGGATTCTGTAGCGAAGGGCTGACGGGACAAAAGCGCGAAGAGCGTCCGCTGACCTCGCTGGCGACGGCGCGGGAACAGTTCGAGCGTGAATACATTGTCTCGGTCCTCGGGAGGGTAGAGGGCAGTCGAACCACGGCCTCGAAAATTCTCGGTCTCTCACGTAAAGCGCTCTGGGAGAAATGCAAGCGTTATGGTATTCCTTCGGCCAAAGATGAGCCGGAGGAAACATAGCAGGCTGTGGAACACCATGTGGAAACGCTGGGACTTCACTGGTCCGCAAGTTCGGGATAACGGAGCATGCCATGTAGGATGCTCAAGAAGGCCAGATTTCTCACCCGCACAACCCTGCGCGCCGAGGACGAGGCCGGCGGGTTTTTTCAGCTCCCGGCAGGGACTACTCGGTGGGTTCCACGCCCCCGGCCCACAGTTTCACCGTGCGATCCCATGACGCACTAGCCATGTTCATCCCATCCGGTGACAGGGTGATTCCACGAATACCTGCCGTGTGGGCTTTCAGCGTTCTGAAGCAACGGCCGTTCGACAAATCCCAAAACCGAATCGTCGCGTCATCGCCGGCACTGATCAGAACCTTGCTGTCCGGCGTGACGATAAGCGTGCGCACCCAGCCGGTATGGCCCTTCAGCGTCCGCTGTTCAGTCATGTGGGGCATGTCGAATAACTTGATCGTCTGGTCGCGGCTCCCGGTGATGAGCAGTTTGGCATCAGGCGTAAAGGCCATTGCGCCGATCCAGTAGTCCATCGGCTTTTGAAAGCCACCGTCGTCTTCGATAAAGTACCCGCGCGTTTCACTGGTATCGTCTTCATGCTCCTTCCAGTGCCCGTTGTGCAGGACTTTTTCCTCTCCGCTGGGTAACACTTCCCACAGCTTGATCTTGCCGATATCCGTTCCACTGGCGAGGTGCATACCGTCCGGCGAAAAGACGACGCAGACCGACCAATGGTGGTCGTACTGGTCCTTGCCGAGAAGGGTCATGAGCTCGGTACCGGTGGTGACTTCCCAGATTTTGATGTCTTTGTTGTGGCTGCCGCGCGCCAACATGAGGCCGTCAGGGGAAAGGGAAAGGCTGACAACATTGTGGTCATAGCGTGTGAAGAGGAGCTTCTTCGATTCACCGGTGTTCGGGTTCCACAGCCGGATCGTGCGATCCTCGCTGGCAGTAGCCAACGTCTGGCCGTCCGGCGTGAAGACGACGGATCGGATGTCCGCCGTGTGTCCCCTGAGTGAGCGCAGGAGGCGCCCGGTTTCAATGTCCCAAATCCGGACGAGACGATCGACTCCTCCACTGGCGAGGGTCAGTCCGTCCGGCGCGAAGGCGACCGACCAGACTCCATGCGAATGGCCGCGATAGGTATTGAGCTCCCGTGCTCCTGTCTTCCAGTATTCGAGGAAATCGACTGGTGTGACGCTTGTTCCCGACGATGGCGTGAGCGGGGTGGGAGGAGGAGCAAGTTGGGAAGAAATTTGATCAGCCATGTTCATATCCTCATACCGGGAGCAAAGTTGATCGGCCCACGACGACAGGCTTGATTGCAAATCGGCGATTCGGGCCAGTATAATTCGTGTCGGCTTGGGGTGATCGTAAGAGAAGCCCTGTCATCAAGTCAAGCAGGCCTTGAGAGCTGGTACGCGCCCCCATCAGGGTATGCAGACGCCAGACTGGATTAAACGATCAAGGATATTATTATGGAACTTCGTTTTCAGCCCGCATTGCTGCAAGAGGTCATAGACTCGTTCGTCGAAAAGACGGAACGGGAAGGCGACCCCACCTATTACAAAGAGTTTCACGAACTCGCCGACCCGATCTATGAGAAGTTTACACTCGATGATCGTGAGAGCGAGTTCAAGAAGCTCTACCAGTACATGTTCGGTACCTGGGGGTTTTCCGATATCATCCGCGATGCCTTCAACGAATATCCCTTGTTGAAGGAACGAGTCGGGATCGTGCTCGTCAAGGGAGTCCTCAAGGAAGATCAGGAAGGCGTCGATATCCTCAGGAAATGGGGTTCTGTCGAACACGAGATGGCTCGGGTATTTGAAGAAAAAGGGCTGAAGGGCGTCGGGATTAAACTCATCCCACGTCGATTCTACGATCCTGCGCTCACGCGCTATTGCCGTCATGAGTTGATGCATATCTCGGACATGCTGGATCCGGTCTTTGGGTACGATCCGGATACCAAGGTCGGCCAAAACCCAGGCGAAGAAACCCTCATCCTCCATCGCTATCGCATCTTGTGGAGTCTTACCGTGGACAGTCGCCTGACGGCCGCCGGTAAAGAACCGATGCTCAGGAAGGAAGACCGGTTCAAAGAATTTCGCTCCTGGTATCGCAAGATTCCGGCGCCGCAATTGAAATCGGTCTTCGAAGGGTTGTGGCAGACGAGTTTTTTCACCCACTCGGAATTGATCGAAATGGCGTCGGATACCTTGCGCGTGATGGACCGCGCTGTGGATGTGGAGGGGGGCGAAGTTCCGGAGACGGAAAACAAGGTCATGTTAATGCCGGGCTTTCCCTGTCCTTTGTGCCGGTTCCCCACCTATTCGTGGGTCGAGGACATGGGCGATAAACTCGAGACCTACGTACTCGATTTCATCCGCGAGAATCATCCTGGCTGGGATATTGAATTCGGGGCGTGCGATCGTTGCGTCGAGGTCTACAAGTTGCGTGCCGACGGCGTCATGTAATAACGGTGCATCACTGTGGCTACCGATTCGACATACGGCCGGCGCGACTTCCTCAAGGATTCCGTCGTGTCCGTTGCTAAAGCGGCGCAAGAATTTTCCAAACACCAAGAGATCGTGGCGGCACAGCCTGCGCCGCCACCGATGCGGACGGATTGGTTACGTCCTCCCGGGGCCGCTGGCGAGGCGCTGTTTTTGGAGCGATGTACGAAGTGCGGCGACTGCGCCAAGGCCTGCCCGTACGGATCTATTACGTTCCATCAGCAGAACGGGACACCGGTGATTTTTGCGGATCAGGTGCCGTGCTATCTCTGCGAGGACATGCCCTGCATTGCGGCCTGTGCCACCGAGGCGTTGCTGCCTATCCAAGAAGGTGAGCAAATACGAATGGGCCGCGCCGTTGTATCGCACCGAGTGTGCACGGCAGGGCAAGGGTGTCATGCTTGCGCATCTAAATGTCCCACGGACGCGCTATCCATGGACTTTGACGCGCAGCGTCTTGTTGTGACGACCGAGCGTTGCGTTGGATGTGGGTTGTGCGAACAAGTGTGTCGAACAGTGAATGATCGTGTGGCCATTCGAGTCACACCGTTTAGATTATTGGCGCAGTCGCGTCCGTGAGACAGAGGACATACTTGAAAGCAAAAGAGAAGATGGAGAGAAGAGTTATCACACCACATGGGAGAATAATTTGAGAAATCACGGGCTTAAGTTATCCCTTGCAAAGGGCGAGATCGCGCTTGACAACCCCTGGGCCTTTACCTATTATACGCGAACCTGTGCCAAAGGTTTGGCCTCGAATGCCCGGGAAATTTATATGTGCAACAGGGTAAACCGAGGAGCTGATTCTCATGACGAGTAAACAGCCGGTGCAAACGAATTCTCCATCCGTAGCCGCGGTCATTCCGACCACGCCAGCCATCAAAGATTCACCCGCAGTCGAACGCGCCCTCAATCGCAGTAAGCTCTATCTCCTTGTGTCGTGGAGCCTGCTCTATCCAGAAGACGACGAGTTTCTTGATTATGTCCAATGCGGAGAGTTCGTCGAGGATGGGCGAGCGGCGATCGACGCCTTGGACGTGGCACTCGACAACATCGGCGGCGAGCGGGCCAAGCAAAAGCTGGTGGTGCTTCGGAAACAATTTGATCAGATCGAGAAAGTGGTCGCCTCGGAATGTGTCAACTGGCAACTCAACGATCTGCAGGCCGAGCATCGCCGAGTATTCAGTAACGTCATCACCCTCGACTGCCCTCCCTACGAAACGCTGTTCGGAAACGATCACGTGTTTGCACAATCCCAAGTCATGGGTGATATCGCCGGGTTTTATCGTGCATTCGGGGTTGAGTTATCCAAGGATATCCATGAGCGACTGGATCATTTGAGCGTCGAGTTCGAATTCATGCATTTCCTGGCCTATAAAGAATCCTATTCCCGCTGTCACGATGGAGCAGACAAGACCCAGATTGTTCTGGATGCACAGAGAAAATTTGTCAAGAATCATATCGGCCGGTGGGTCCCACTGTTTTGCCGGATGTTAGTCAAGAAAGCTGATTCTGGTTTGTATAAACATGTAGCGGACTTGATGGCGGATTGGATGGATTTCGAAGCCGCATTCCTGGGCGTCGTTGCGCAACCTTACTCCGAAGCCGATTACCGGCCGGCGACATTCAATTCACCGGAAGGTCAGACGTATGAGTGTGGTGCGCAAGATCAAGGAAATGAGCTGAGTCTGTTGCTGAACGAAGTCGGAGCCGAATCATTTTTGGACAAGAATGATCAGGGAAAAGACAAGGAGGAGGGGGGGCCGGTCGGAACCGCCTAACGTTTTCCGTATTCATCGGGGTGTTTATCTTTTGTTTTCTTGGCAGTTATTTTGGACCACTGTTCTTAATCTTTTAATCGAGAGGAGGAGTAGTCATATGAGAGTAGTGCAGACACACAGCAAGCGTGTGGTGTTTGGCATTCTTCTCTCTGCGTTGATCGTTGGCGTCATGCTGACGATCGGCCAGGTTCCGTTGGCTGTTAGCCAGCCGGTTACGATACCGGCGAAGGCAGTCAAGGGATCGATCCCGATGGATGGCGCAAACCCGGTATGGGAGAGCGTTCCTGGGGTGATTGTTCCCTTGAGCGGACAGCTGATCACCACGCCGATGCATCCGAATATTTCGGTGAAATCGGTGTTCGTGAAAGCTATGACCAACGGGAAAGAGCTCGGTCTGCGTATAGAGTGGAGCGACCAGACCAAGAACGATACAACCATTGGTCCCCAGGACTTCCGGGATCAAGCGGCGATCATGTTCCCAGTCAGCACCTCTGGGGCGCCACCCTTCCAGTGCATGGGTCAGTCAGGCGGCACCACCAACATCTGGCGGTGGAATGCTGAATGGCAGAAGGACCTCGGGAAGGACAGCGCGGGTATGTGGGATGTGGACGACCAATACCCTGGCATTTTCTGGGATTACTATTTCGAAGAGCCGGCGGGCGGCGTGACCTATCCGGATCGGATCGGCCGGAGCCTCGGGCCCTTCAATCCCGGCATCTGGTCAGGAAACATCATGTCTGACCCGACATTGCGGGTGAGCTCAGTTGAGGATCTGAACGCCAATGGTTTCAGCACCCTCACGACGCAAGCGCATCAAGATGTCATCGGAAATGGCGTGTGGGAACCGGCTGGTTCCATGAAGGGTGGTGGATACTCCGGCCCAACATGGCGTGTGGTCGTGAAGCGTCCATTGGAAACCGGTGATGCCAACGATACCCAGTTCAAGGCGGGAATGTCTGTGCCGATCGCGTTTGCGGTGTGGGATGGAAACAACGTCGAACGTAACGGCATGAAGGCACTCTCCACCTGGTTTACCCTGAAGCTTCAGTAAAGGACCTGGCCTCAGGAGAGACCAGCTCTTACCGCTAGGGGTAGGAGCATAGCGTAACGAAAAAACCCCAGTCCGGCGTCAGGCCGGGCTGGGGTTTCTCATTTTATTTGGCCGCCAACAACCCCACTCACTCATCGCTCGGTATAGTCGATCATGGGTAGGAGCGTAGGATCACCAAGGGTTGCATTTGCCAGATGCCGGAGTGTATAAAACAGAGTCGATATTTATTGAGAAATTATCTTATTTTTCCCCCTAGTTGGTGATATAGCATGAAGGTTTCACTGCTCTTTCCTCCAACGTGGCATCCTTCACAGCCCTACCTGAGTCTTCCCTCACTGACAGGATTTTTGGCTCAGGGTGGTGTATCGAACGTTTCTCAGCGCGATCTTGGGATCGAACTCCTAGACGGAGTTGTCACCCACTCCTACGGGATAAATCTCTATCAGGAATTGGTCGATAAACAGCGGGCCCTTGAACAGGAACGAACCGGTGAAACTGGACCGGGAAGTGCCGAGCACTTGGCGAGAGTTCTTGAGTCGCTGGACCGTTTTCCTTACCTCATTGACCGCATTGAACCAGCTAAGGAGACCCTCAGAGGGGAAGGCTTTTACGATATCGAATCCTACCGCGAGAGTCTCTTTCTGATCGACAAATGGCTGGAGGTCATCTCCACACTCTATTTTCCGACCCGATTGACGGTCGTCGACAATCAGTTCAGCAGCTATTCCATCTATTCATCCAAAGACCTGATGAAGATTATCAGGGATGAGGCCCAGAATCCCTATATCAAGCTGTTCCGTGAGCGCTTCGTTCAGTCGATCGTCGCAGATCAGCCAGATTTGATTGGCGTCTCCATTACGGCCACTTCGCAGATTATCCCCGGTCTCACCCTTTGTCGCTTGATCAAAGAGGCCGCTCCCAACATCCATTTGACTATCGGTGGAAGCATCTTCACGAGGCTGGTCGACAATTTGCGGCGCTGTCCAAGCCTATTCGATCTGACTGACGATATCATCGTATTCGAGGGCGAAACGGCGTTGCTTGAACTCGTCAATCAATTGGCAGGGAAAAAGGATTACAGCAAAGTCCCGAACCTGATCTATCGTCAGAACGGGAAGATCACGGTCAATCAGCCGTTTTACTCTGAAAATATCAATCAGCTGCCTGCTCCCAATTACGATGGTTTTCCGCTCGGACTGTATCTGTCGCCGGAGCCGGTGCTGCCCGTGCAATTTTCACGAGGGTGCTACTACAAGGATTGTGCGTTCTGTGCCCTCACGCTGGATCACCAGAACTTTCGGCAGAAAGAGCCGGGGCGAACCGTTGAGGAATTGGAATGGCTCAAGCACCGCTACGGAGCTCAACGTTTTTTCTTTACCGACGAGTGCTTTGCCTTATCGCCGACCAAACGATTGTGCCAGCAGATCATCGACAAGAAGCTGGATATCAAATGGACCTGTGAAATGCGATTCGAGAAGCATCTAAGCCGTGAACTGCTGGCATCCATGCGGGATGCCGGATGCCTGAAGATCGTGTTCGGATTGGAGTCCTTCAATCAGCGTGTGATGGATTTCATGAAGAAAGGGATCAAACAGGAGTGGGTGCGGCGCATTGCCGATGATTGCGTCGATCTGGGGATCGCGGTGCATTGCTACATCATCGTGGGGTTCCCGACTGAGAAGGAAGAAGAAGCCCGGGAGACGATGAATTTCATCGTGGAGAACACGCGGCTTAACGGATCGTACGGGTTCTCATGTCAGCCGTGCCTCTTCGATCTGGAAAAAGAAGCGCCGATCATGAGCGACCCGGGCGGCTATGGGATTCGGCGCATTATGCGTCCGTCGGCAGAGGACTTGAGTCTTGGCTTCTTCTATGAAGTATCGGAAGGTATGACGCCGGACGAAGCGGAACGTTTATATCAGCATGTCTACGAAAAGGTGAGCGAAGTCGTGTGCGAGTTGCCGTTCAACTACTCGATGGCCGATGGATTGCTGTATATCGCACGGGCGAAGACCCAGGACGTGGGCGTGCCGCTGCCTGCGGGCTTGTGATGGGTCAGTCCCTCACGACGTTGACCCTGTCTTTTCTCGGTCGGTATAATTCGTCTCTCCCCCAAGGATGTACAGAGTGATTGCTACCAGTCCTACAATCGAACGGATTACGGGAAAGATCAACGATCAATCCCTTCTGTTCCAGTATACGATCAAGCTCGTTCTGCTCGTCTCCTTCTCGGAATTGATTTTGTACCGGCTCGTGTCGCGGTTGGGGATGCATCTCAGCAAGTTGGCGCAAACGCATGAGTGGATTATCCCAACCTTCACGGCACTGACGGAGGTCGGGCAATGGCTGCTCAATGTCGTGGCGATTTTGTTATTCCTCGCTTTGGGTGTGGGGGTCATCAATCGGATGGCCGGTCGTGGGTTTGTGGGATCGAACATGATCGTCGTTCCTTGCGTGGTGCTCCTGTTGCTCCTCACGGTAGGATTTTTGTTGATCCCGCCCGCTTTCCTGGGATCTGCCATTTATAACTTCGTGGCATTGGTCGCATTGATCTGTCTGATGACGGAGTACCTCTCCACTCATACTGAATGGTCGCATCGTGCTATGGGCATTACCTATCTCCTGGGGATCGGGGGCTGGCTGTACTATCAGATCGTGTCCACCACGTATAGTTTTATTGGAACCGTGGCGGCACCTCCCTTCGTGTATGAGGCCCATCGCGGGGGTGAAGGGCTCATGGTCTTGTCCAGTATCCTGGTGTTTTGGGCCTATGGCAGAGGCGTCTCGTTCCGGACGCGCAATCAGCGGCAACGCCGCCGCGCCATCTGGTTTTGGGCGACCGCCGGGTCCGTGTTTACCGTGATGCTGTTCTTGGATTATCTGCTCAATCGGTATGACCCTGGGATGGCCAATAACATTCGCAAGGCGGCGGACGGCATCGGGTGGATTTTTCAGTTCGGCATGGGCTACACGTTTTTCCTCCCGTTTGCGCTCTACATGGCAGGCTTGCTGTGCTGGTCGTACACCGTCATTAGGCTACTCACTATGGGGCGAATTGCCGGATATGGTCTTGGGTTGATGTTTATTGCGGGGTATGCGCTCCTGTATTCAAACCTGACGCTGATGGTGGTGCTCGGCGTCATGCTCTTGACCATGGACCGGTATCGGCGTGACGCGACGGATTCGGCACCGGCAACGAATGCTTCCATGATCAACACGCCGGATTCATTGGCGGGCGGACATATCTAACAGACCTTTTTACTATAGGAAACCGTATGAACGAACCAACTGTTTCCGTTCCTGACCAAAGCCAGACCATCGTCGATCCCGGAGATCAGCCGCTGAACCCGGACGAAGAAATCGCTGAGATTGAAAAGCTCTTGGCGGCCGAGCCCGACGATTTCCAGGCCCGCTGCCGATTGGGCGAGTTGTATTTCAGCAAAGGCCGGATGGACGATGCGCTCGTGGAGGTCAAGAAGTCGATTGAGATGGCAGAGGGGCTGCGTGCCGAGATGAATCGGTCGCTCGCGATGTACTATTCGAATTTAGGCACCATCTACGCGACGAAGACCATGACGGACGAAGCGGAAACCGAGTTCAAGCATGCGCTCGACGTGTTTCCTCACGATGTCCTGGCGCTCTTCAATCTTGGTCGCGTCTATGCCGACAAGAAGAAATTTATGGAAGCCAAGGATTACTATGAGCGTCTCGTGGAGATCACCCCGGACGATCCCATGGCTTGGTATAATCTCGCAGGGGTCTACGTCGAACTCGATAACCCCCAGGTCTCGGACTACAACACCATCGATATGGCCATTCAATGTTACATGCGCACGCTCGAATTGGACCCGAAGCACCTGGAAGGGAGTTTCAAGTTGATGGAGCTGGCGATGAATCATAAGAAGATCGATCTTGCCATCAAAGTCATGGAAGATGCCGTGGAACAGAATTCCGACGAGCCGCTGGCCTACTACAATTTGATCAGCGTGTACGACAAGGCGAAGATGTTTGAACAGGCCGAGCAGGCACGGAAGCGGTTGAAGGAACGATTTTCCAAACGGGCTAAAGAGGACAGCGCATCCTGATTGACCCATTCGTAGGGAGGAACACACCATGTTTGGGAGTCTTGGTTTTACAGAGTTGATCCTGATCCTCTTCATCGTGCTGATCATCTTCGGCGCCGGCAAATTGCCGCAGCTGGGAGAGGGGATTGGCAAGGCGATCAAGGGCTTCAAGAAGTCTGTGCATGAGGCGGACATGATTGAGGCCGAAGCGCAAGCGGCCCAGCAGCAGGCGGCAGCCGCTCCGCAGCAAGCGATTCCAGAATCCACGGTGCAGGCACAGGCTCCCGTGCAACAGCCAGCGGAGACGGTTCAATCAGTTTCACGCGGCTAACCAGCCGGGATAGGGCCACAGGTATATGGAAACCGAACTTCAGCTCGCGACCGGCTATATCGAAACCTTCGCAGGCAACGGCAAGGCCCGGAGCACCGGCGATGGCAAACGAGCGGTCAAGTCCGGCATCCCACTACCGCATCATGCCGCGCTCGACAAGGAGGAGACCTGGTTCTACTTTGCCGAGTCCGGGTCCGATCGTATCCGGCGAGTCAATCTTCGAGAAGGCACGCTCCATAATTTTGCCGGCATCGGCGAAACCTGCTATAGCGGCGATGAAGGCCTCTGTGGCGAAGCCGGGCTCTATTTGCCGCTCGACGTCGCATTTGACTCCCGCAACGACCTCTACATCTGCGATTCCGGCAGTAACCGCGTCCGGAAGGTGGATCGTGAGACCGGTATCATCACGACGATCATCGGTACCGGGCAGCATGGGTTCAACGGAGATGGTCCGGCCCTTGAGGTCAATCTTACTTGGCCGGCCGCAATCGCATTCGACCCCAACGACGTGATGTATATTGCCGACACGCAAGCGCACCGGATCCGTCGCTACGATCCGAGGACGGGCATGGTGACGACCGTGGCCGGGACCTGGACAGCCGAGGACGAAGCCCGCGAGCAGCCGCTCGTTGCTCGGAACCTGGTCGTGCTCTCCGGCGATGCCATCGGCATCGATTTCAGCGACGATCATGGCTGGCTCATGCCGGTCTGTTCAGACGGGCTGGATATGTCCATGTATCTCGACGATGGGAAACCCGCGCTTGAGGCCCGCCTCTACGATGTCGTGGGTCTCACGGTGAACGGGAAGGGCGATATCATTTTCGTCGACAAGGGCAGCAATCGCGTACGCAGCATCGATCACCGTAGCGGCATCATCTCGACAGTGGCCGGCGTGTGCCGGTACGGTTACGACGGTGACGACAAGCCGGCGATCAGGGCGATGCTTCATGCGCCGGAAGCCGTAGTGGTCGACCAGCAGGATAATCTCTACGTCTCCGACACGATGAACCATCGCGTGCGCAAGGTCGACGCCGCGACTGGATTGATCACGACCGTCGCGGGAAACGGCGACAGCGGCTACGAAGACAAGAATATGGGCGGCTGCGGCGCGGCGCGCTTCGTGGCAAAGGAATCGGCAGGGACCGTGAAGCATGGAGATGGACTCCTCGGAGTAGAGGCCGTCGTCAATTCTCCAGTCGGGCTCTCACTGGATTCCCAGGGTTATCTCTACATCTGCGAACGGGGTGAAAATAAAATTCGCCGCGTGAAACTCTGGTAGAAATCCGGACGCAGTCGGATTTGTCTCGCCAGGGCTGTGTGGTATTCTGAGTCCATCACGATGTGCTCGCGCCGGTCACTCGAGGACCTTGCATGGTGCGTACAACGACGAAGATGTCTTCCCGCCTGTTACTTCTGCTGTTCCTCTTCATTTTGGTCGTGGCCGGCGTCTTAGTGGGCTTCGGCGTACCCCTCGTGAGTTCCGAGGGGATGATTATTCGCGCGCGCTTAGTCGAGGGGGAATTGCCGACGGGCCCCCAGGATGCCGCCTGGGCCAAGGTTTCGCCGATGACCCTTCCGTTGAGCGGTCAGGTCATTACCAGGCCGGTATGGCCTGAGCCGACAGCGCGTGCCTTAACGGTGCGGGCGCTCCATAACGGCACCGACATCGCGTTTCTGCTTGAATGGCAGGACAACACGAAGAACGACCGTCTGACGCCGGGGACCTTTCGCGACGGTGTCGCGATCGGACTACCGCTTGGCGATGCTCCCGCGTTCTTCTGCATGGGCCAACTCGATCACTACATCAATATCTGGCATTGGAAGGCCGATTGGCAGAGCGACATCGATCGCCGGGCCGCCAAGACTTCCGAGAAGGCTCGCGAGGGCGTGCGGACGTTTGAAGTGATCCCGCGCCGGGTCTCTTCTGTCGAGGACCTCATCGGCGGGGGCTTTAGCACCCTGACGACCAAAGAGAAGCAGGGCCGAGTCCAGGGGAAGGCGGTATGGAAAGATGGGGTGTGGCATGTCGTCATGCGCAGACCGTTGGTGAGCGAAGAACAGGAGAACGAAGCCAAGCTGATTCCAGGCCGAGTGCAAACCGTGTCGTTTGCCGTGTGGAACGGTGAGAACAAAGAACGGAATGGTCAGAAAGCCGTCGCGCCCTGGTTTCAGCTCGTGATAGACCCGGTTGTGAAGCTCTAGCAGGATGCTGAAAACGTCCGCTGGCTTCGTTTTCGCCTCGAAAGCATCGGCAACGTAGTCCACCTGGGGAACGAGCTGTCTTGGCAGCTCGGGATGGGCGGGTGAGGAACGCGACGCTTCCGGTGCTTTCGTTGGCTGCGGCCTTGCCTGTGGAACGGCGCGTCTTGGCGCGCCGGGGTTGGGCGGGTGAGAAGTCTGGCCTTTTTGAGCATCCTGCGGGAGTGTTCTTCCGTTGTGCCACACACGCGGACCATCGAAGTTCTAGCGTGTTAAAATGGTTTTTCCGCATCCTGCTAAGTTCCTTGGTGAGCTGGCAGTACGACGAGAGGCACGGACATTGGAGGATGCTCGAATCAGTTCAGTCAGTGCTCACACAAAGGCCCTTCAGAGTGGAAGGGCCTTTTTCTTGTGTGTCAGCCTGTGCATGGGAACCCTGGGCGGTCTCGCGCCGGCGCCGGTGAATGCGGCGGATCAGGAGTCGATGACCGCGGATGAAGCCGCGAGGCTAGGCGAAGAGTTCGGCGTGATCGTCGGAGACGTGGACGAGGACATCAAAAAGGAATTGAAACTCGAACGGGCGCAGGGCGTCGCGGTGTTCGAAGTGATCGGGAACTCGCGTGCCGACTATGCCGGCATCAAGGTCCGATCCGTCATCAAGGAAATCGACAAGACCGAGATCAGAAACATGATTGATTTTGGGAAAGCCATCAAACGCGGGATGAAAGAGTGTAATTTCACTCTCGGCACCTATGAGCCGGCCGATCCGGGCGATCCGGTCGGGTGGGGCGTGAACTTCCATTTCGTCGGATGCAGACGGGATTGATGATGTCGCGACGCAGACGGTACGCACAACGAATCGCCGCAGGACTCTTCCTCGTGTTCATCGTGGGCTTCATCGGTCTGTATCAAGGCCGCGCCGTTGCACAGAAGGCAGCAGGTCAGGCTCCAGCCGACTGGGTGGAAGAAATTGAAAAGATTTTCATTCGATCGGAAGACTGCAAGCAATGTCACGATCGACACTACGAAGAGTGGAAAGGCGTGCGCGAACAGACGCCGGACCTCAAGACGTTCGGCCGGGTCGATGCGGCGCTCCTGCACGGCACAGCGCTGGAGTCACCGGTGTTCCGCACGGTATTGGGCGTCTGGCTGCAGACCAATCCGACGACCGATGAGCGCCGCCGTTGCCTCTCCTGTCACGTGCCTTCGACCACCGTATTCCCGCAACATGTCGAAAAGATTGTGTCGCAAGTGTTGTCCGGCAAACCGCAAGTGGAAGGCATCGGTTGCACGTCCTGCCATCTCATCAAGCAGGTCGAGCAGACACCGAACTCTCCGCCGTCGTTCAAGATCGATCCGGGGAAGATGATCTACGGGCCCTATGCAGACCCGGAGGAAAATCTCGTCCATTCGGCGACGCAATCCGAGCTGTTCCGCGGGGCAAACTATTGCGCCTCCTGCCACTTCGATAAGGTCAAGGATGTGACGCAGAAGGATCTGCCCGGTGAGATTTTGCAGGGAACGATTTGCCAGGATTGTCATATGGAACCTTCGACCGGCAGTTCCACCTCCAAGCGCGGCGCCATGACGCGCGCAATCGGGCGGCACTGGTTCCGTGGGGTCGTCATCCCCGGTACCCTCCTCAAGAATCGTAACCTGCAGGCCGAATGGATGCCCCGTGTGGATCTTGAGGCCACCAAGTCTGCCTCTGCGGTGGAGGGAACGGCGTTGGTGAAAATCGGGAGTCTCCCGCACAGCTTTCCCGACGGCGACCCGGTGCTCAAGCAATTCTATTTGATCATTACCGCCAAGGATGCGGAGGGCAAGGTATTGAAGGAAGAGACCAAGCAGTTTGGGTTGCCCTACGACAAAATTCTTCGCGGCCCGATCCCTGATCCCTTCATCAAGGGAGGGAATACGAGAAAAGTGCCCTTCTCCCTTTCGATCCCGGCCGGATCGACTGCCGCGTCGATTGAAGCGGTGTTGAACTATGCGTTGATTCCGACGCCCGAACCGGCGCTCAAGGAGAAGTATCTCGCCACCTTGGCGACCGACAAAGAGCGGGAGAGCGCGAAGAAGATTTTCGATGAGTATACGCAGCCCCGCCTCCTGACCTACCGGGTTAAAACACTCTGAGCAGTTAACGCAGAAGGACCAGCATCATGATGGGGCGATACTCGACCAGTGTGAAGAGTGGAATAGGGGCGGTGGCTGTGGTGGTGGCGTTGTTATGCCTCTCGCACTGGTTCGACAGCGGTACGTTCGCGCAAGAAGCGGCCAAATCCCAGAGCACCATCGAAAAGGCCTATCCGAGTTCCAGTAAGTGCAAACGGTGCCATGAGCGCGTGTTTGAAGAGTGGGAAACCTCTCCGCTCTCCCGCTCGATCCATTCGCCGGCCTTCCGTGCCTCGCTCGATGCGTTCCTGGCCTCCCCGGCAGGAAAAGACAAAGCCCTGTGCTTTCGCTGCCATGCGCCGCACGTGCGCGAATTCCCCGAACAGGCCCAGCTCTTCATCGATCAGGCGAAGGCCGGGGACCCTTCCCTGGACGGGGTGGCCTGCGCGCAATGTCACTTGATCAAGCAGGTCGATCGGACGAAGCAACCGCCGGAGCCCAAGTACGAACTCGGCAGCAAGACGCTTTATGGCCCCTATAAGGATTTTGTGCAGAACCGCGCCCACCAGTCGATGGAGCTGGGGCTGTTTCAAAAGTCCGATCTCTGCCTCAATTGCCACCAGTCGGTCCCCTCGGCTGCCAGCCTGGGCAAGACCAACGATCTGCTGGGCAACTGGGATCAGAGCAAGGCAATTAAGTCCGGCAAAGAGTGCCAGACTTGTCACATGCCGGAGCAAATCGGCGAGTCGGCGAACGGGGAGAAGAAACGCAAGGTGGCGAACCATACGTTCCCAGGGCGGATTGGAAAACTCCGCCAGGAAGCGGCAAAGCTGGAGATCCAAACGAAAATCGAGGGCGACAAGACCACGGTCACGGTGAAGGTGCAGAGCCTCGTTCCGCACAATCTGCCGACCACCCATCCTGCCTGGGCAACCGTGGTGCTGGATCTGGAAATCAAAGGGAAGAATCTGAAAACCGTCTTTACCGACAAGCGCATCTATGGCCGGGTCTATCAGGATGCCAAGGGCCAGAAAACGAGCTTCGACTTCGAGGCGGTCAAGGTCCTTGAAGATACGGTCTTGAAGCCGGAAGAAACGCGCGTCGAGACCTTTACGTTCCCCACGCCGAAAGACACCAAGACGTTCGACGTTGAGGTGGTCCTCAACTACGCGCCGATCACCGGCCCCGCCCCATTCCTGCAGCGTGTCGAAGCGGAATCCTCCAAGGGCTCGCAAGACCCGGTCTTCCAGTCGATTGAGATCGTCAAGTACGCTGAGAATATCCCGGTTAAATAGGCATCCTGGCGAGAGGCAAGTGGCAAGAGGCCGAAGGTCGGGAGACAGGTTTCCCCTTGCCCCTAGCCGTTCGCCTTTAGCCACGGTTGTTAATCGGAGATGATGCTGGAGACAGGCGACTTCATCTTAAAGATCTGAATGGCGTTGTATACGCACTTGGCCGGGTGGTTGAGGAGGCTGACCTGCCGCTGGTCATCTGCAAAAAGATAGGCGCGGGCTAGTCGTAATGGGTCCACAGACGCAGGACTTTGACGATTTTCTCTTGTTCGAGGACTTGGTAGACGAGCCTATGCTGGATCGTAATTCTTCGAGAATAGGCCCCGGCTAAATCGCCGACCAGCTTTTCATAGGGTGGAGGGGTTTGGAACGGATTCTTGCGTAACACTTCGAGCAGACATTCGGTTTTTTCTCGTAAGCCTGCCGCCGCGTTTTTCTTCGAGTCCTTCTGTGCCTGTTTGGTAAAGACCAGCTCCCATTTCACCAGGGGAGTTCTTTCGCGCATTTCCCAACGGGGGTGGCGAGGCCTTTGCGAATGGATTGTCTCATGCGTGGGATGGAAAGCAGATAAACCGTTTCCTGGATGGCTCGCCAATCATCCTCGGAAACAAGCACCGCGCTGGAGCGCTTCCCCGCAATCAGGATTGGTTCATGAGATGAAGCCGCTTCATCAATGAGACGGTACAATTTCGATCGTGCCGCACTCGCTTTCAGGGTTGTCATATTGCCCGCTCCTTATCTGGCCGTTAGTACGTGTCGGTTACGGTACGCGATCACGTACGTGCTGTCAAGGGAGCGTAAGAGAGTGTGTTTCTGAGCGGCAGACGTTTGCGAACGACGCTTCACGAAGGGTGTTCAAAAAGCCTGTCCAGCAAGGCCGCAGCGAGTGACCAAAGATGGTCCTTCCAAGCGTGCTTGTTTACCCTGTCCTCTGATGGCCCGGATGAGTTCCCCACTGCGCGCGTCCAACGAGGGTCTTCTGAGACCGCGCGTTGCGCGAGCACAGGGGAGTCACCGGGCCATCCCTCCCCCTGCTGGCAGGTTTTTTCAACACCCGCTAGTCGGAGATGATGCTGGAGCCCGGCGACTTCATCTTAAAGATCTGAATGGCGGAGAACATGCTCTTGGCCGGGTGATTGAGGATGAGGCGGGAATTGGTCACGTGGGTGTCGAGCAACTCGTATTGTCCACCACTGAAATAGATGTCGCAGTCATCGATCGCGCAGTTCTTGTAGACGTGGTTGTCGAGCGACAGCTGCGCTTTGCTGAACGTCTGTCCCTCGATCAAAATATACTTCGGCGCCTCGCCCACGTGCATTTCCTCCGCCGCGCACTATAACAAAGTCCATTCTTGAACCGCAAACCAGCGCGCGCATTTTCTTTGCTGAGTCAGTAAATGTCGCCCTGGAAACCGAGATGATTTCTCTGAGGGAAAGGGGTATCCTTCGGCGGTAATGAACGGTTCGGAGAGATGAGGAATACCTGAACTCTGCCGCTTCTTTGGTATCATCATCACCATGTTTTATGATGATCACGCCCGCCGCATTTTCATGTGCGCTATGGTGAGCACAAGGCTATAATGACCATTGATTCACTGATGCTATTGGATGGCCACTTGCCGCCACGGGCATTGGGGGTTGGTCGCCGAGTGGGGCGCACTGCATCAGGACGAGTTGAGAGACAACTGGACACTTGCTGAGCAACGAGCACCGCTCAAGAAGATCAAGCCGTTGGAGTAAGTCTCATGCTAAAAGATATCGTTGAAGCCACTGCGCTGGAAGGCTATCGCGTCCGTCTCCGATTTGAAGATGGCGTGGTGGGCGAACTTGATCTCTCAGCCGGCATGCGGTTCGAGGGCGTCTTTGTCCCCCTCAAAGACCTCAATCGTTTCCGGGAGCTTCGCGTGCATCCGGACCTGGGCACCATCTATTGGCCGAACGGAGCCGACCTCGATCCCGCTGTCCTCTATGCCCGTGTGACAGGAACGCCGATCCCGACATACGAAATCAAGGCCGGTAGTCGCTAAGACTCACGAGTCACATTCCCTGTCGTTCGTCTATCTGGTTTCTCCGGTCGTTTTGGTTTGTTTGGTTTTTGTAGTTAAAACAACGAGACCAACCGTCTTCGCCCTCACCCCTCACGTTTCACGTCCCCATGTCCCCTGAAAAGCGGGGTGATTTCCTATGGGCAAAGGAAGAGAAGTGGGATGCCTTCGTGCCTCGTTCCCAAACCTCCCGGAGCAGGGGAGGGGTGACCGAGTGCGCCTCGCTCCGTCGCCTCTCGCGACACCCATCCACGGCGGTCTAAGCGGAAACCTTCTGGAATTTCCTCGGTCACGGTTGTGCCTCCCGTGAGGCCTCGGTCAGTTCCAGCCTTCCTCCTCAGGACGCCGGGTGAGGCCCCGCCGTTACGGCGAAGGTCGCGGAACGCACTCGGTCATCTGATGGAGGGTAAAAGGAGATCTCGGATACCCCGTCCTAGAGACATAGGTTCAGCCTTTTCGGCGGATACCTCGCCCCTCCGGTCATGTTCGCGAAGCCCGAAGGCATCCCTGTGGAGGAGCGTGATTTCCCGCGGAGAAAGGGGTATTCTTCGGCGCGAAAGTCTTTAGCGTGCGGGATTTTTGTAAATGCCGGGACTCGATAAGAAGTCGCTCAGCGAACGTGACATCTGCACCAAGTTCATTACGCCCGCCGTCAAGCAGGCGGGATGGGACGAGATGTCACAGATTCGCGAAGAGGTCTACTTCACAAAAGGGCGAATCATCGTTCGCGGCAAGCTCGTCACTCGCGGTAAAGCCAAGCGCGCGGACTACATTCTCTACTACAAGCCGAACATCCCCCTCGCTCTGATCGAGGCAAAGGACAACAGCTACGCCGTCGGCGGGGGAATGCAGCAAGCTCTGGAGTATGCCGCGACCCTCGACATCCCCTTCGTCTTCTCATCCAACGGCGACGGGTTTGTGTTCCACGACCGAACCGGCCAGAGCGGCAAGTTGGAAACCGACTTATCCCTCGACGCCTTTCCGGCCCCGGAAAAACTTTGGCAGCAGTACCGCACCTGGAAGGGCCTGGCGCCTGCACAGGAAGAAATCGTCCTCCAGAATTACCACGACGACGCGAGCGGCAAAGAGCCGCGCTACTACCAGCGCATCGCGATCAACAAGACTATCGAAGCCATCGCCAAAGGCCAGGATCGTATCCTCCTCGTCATGGCGACTGGCACCGGTAAGACTTACACGGCCTTTCAAATCACCTGGCGCTTGTGGAAAGCCAAGCGCAAGAAACGCATCCTCTACCTGGCTGACCGTAATGTCCTAATCGATCAGACCATGGTCAACGACTTCCGCCCCTTTGGGAAGACGATGGCCAAGCTCAGCACGGGCTCCAAGACCATCGAACGCGAGGACGGCAACGTGGTTGATCTGCCGACCGCTGTGGACAAGAAGTATCGGCGTATCGACACCTCCTACGAGATCTATCTCGGACTTTATCAGGCCATCACCGGCCCGGAGGAATCCCAAAAGCTCTTCCGCGAACTCTCGCCCGACTTCTTCGACCTCATCGTGATCGACGAATGTCACCGCGGCAGCGCGGCGGAGGATTCCGCCTGGCGGGAGATTCTCGACTACTTCTCCAGCGCCACCCAGATCGGTCTCACCGCCACGCCGAAAGAAACCGAATACGTTTCGAACATCCACTACTTTGGCAAACCCGTGTATACCTACTCGCTGAAGGAAGGCATCCGCGACGGTTTTCTGGCTCCCTATAAAGTCGTGAAAGTTCATCTTGATGTGGATGTGGAAGGCTACCGTCCGACCAAGGGAGAGACCGACAAATATGGCCAGGAGATCGAAGATCGGATCTATAACCAGAAGGATTACGATCGGAATCTGGTCATCGACGAGCGCACCAAGCGCGTCGCCCTCAGGGTCAGTGAATTCTTGAAAGACAGCGGCGACCGCTATCAAAAGACCATTGTCTTCTGTGTGGACGTTGAGCACGCCGCACGCATGCGCCAGGCTCTGATTAACGAGAATTCAGATCTTGCACAGCAGAACGAGCGCTATGTCATGCGGATCACCGGTGATGATGCCGAAGGCTGCGCCCAGCTTGGCAACTTCATTGACCCGGAGGCGAAATACCCCGTGATCGTGACGACTTCACGGCTGCTTTCAACCGGGGTCGATGCCCAAACCTGCCGCCTGATCGTGCTCGACCGCGAGGTTGGCTCGATGACCGAGTTCAAACAGATCGTCGGTCGTGGGACTCGCGTGCATGAGGACACCAAGAAGTACTATTTCACGCTCATCGACTTCCGCAAGGCCACCAACCATTTCGCCGACCCAGACTTCGACGGCGAACCGGTGCAGATCTACGAACCGGGGGAGAACGATCCGGTGGTACCGCCAGACGATGTGCCTCCATCGGCTGATGCGGAAGACCCGATCCCGCCAAAACCAGGCGAAGATGAACGAGTCGTCGTTGATCCCGCCAAGCCGGACATCACAATCCCACCCGGCGGGACTCAACCGCGCAAATACTACATTCATGGCGACGAGGTTAGCGTGATTGCCGAGCGTATCGAGTATCTCGATGAATACGGCAAGCTCGTGACCGAAAGCCTCCGCGACTACTCCAAGAAGACCCTGCGGACTCGTTATGCCAGCCTCGATGCGTTTCTCAAGCGGTGGAACGACACTGAGCGCAAGCAGGCCATCATCGAGGAACTGGAAAGTGAAGGCCTCTTGCTCGAACCGTTGGCCGATGAAGTGGGGAAGGACCTAGACCCCTTCGACCTCATCTGCCACGTGGCGTTCGACCAGCCGCCGCTCACAAGACGCGAGCGCGTGGAGAATGTCCGCAAGCGGGATGTCTTCACCAAGTACGGCAAGCAAGCCCGCGCCGTACTGGAGGCCCTGCTCCAGAAATACCAGGACGAAGGCGTCACCAGTCTGGACGATCCGCAGATCCTCAAGATTTCGCCGTTTGATGCCATGGGTACTCCCATCGAACTGCTGAAAACATTCGGCGGACGGCCCGGCTTTGAAAAGGCCGTGTACGAACTCCAAAACGCGCTGTATCAAGGAGCTGCATAACTCATGTCCGTCCGCAACACTGTTAAATCCATTCAAGACATCATGCGCCAGGACCGCGGCGTCGATGGGGATGCCCAGCGCATCTCCCAGCTCTGCTGGATGTTCTTTCTCAAGATAATTGACGACCAGGACCTGGAACTCGAAGCGATGCAGAAGCACTACCGGTCGCCCATCCCGAAGAAGTTCCAGTGGCGCACCTGGGCTGCCGATCCCGAAGGCATCACCGGCGAGCCGCTCATGGATTTCGTCAACGATGAGCTCTTTCCCTCTCTCAAAGAGCTAACCGGCACGGCCAAGGACGGCCGACGCCGCGTCGTACGTGATGTCTTTGAGGACGCCTACAACTACATGAAGTCCGGTCAGCTCATGCGCCAGGTGATCAACAAGATTAACGGCATCGACTTTAACAACCTCACCGAGCGCCAGCATTTCGGCGATATCTACGAACAGATCTTGACCGATCTTCAGAGTGCCGGGAATGCGGGCGAGTACTATACGCCCCGCGCCGTCACCGCTTTCATGGCTGATCGTATCGATCCACACCCCGGCGAGATTTTCTTCGACCCGGCCTGTGGCACCGGCGGCTTCCTCACTTGCGCCATCCGTCACATGCGCGAGCACTACGTGAAGAAACCAGCCGATGAAAAGAAAATGCAGTCGGCCCTGCGCGCCTGCGAGAAAAAGCAGCTCCCGCACATGCTCTGCGTGACGAACATGCTGTTACACGGCGTCGATGACCCCTCCTTCGTCCGCCACGACAACACCCTGGCCCGGCCCTATATCAGCTACGGCCAGTCCGACCGCGTAGACATCGTCCTCACCAATCCTCCGTTCGGCGGCAAGGAAGAGGATGGGATCGAAAGCAACTTTCCCAAACACTTCCAAACGCGCGAGACAGCGGATCTCTTTCTGGCCCTCATCGTGCGGCTGCTCAAGCCTGGCGGTCGCGCCGCCGTCGTCCTGCCCGACGGCTCGCTGTTCGGCGAAGGGGTCAAGACGCGACTCAAGGAACACCTGATGGAGGAGTGCAACCTCCACACCATTGTCCGGCTACCTAACAGCGTATTCAAACCCTATGCCTCCATTGGCACGAATCTCTTGTTCTTCGAGAAGGGAGAGCCTACCAAGGACATCTGGTTCTACGAACACCGCATCCCCGATGGGCAGAAGGCCTACTCGATGACGAAGCCAATCCGTGTCGAGCATCTGAAGCCTTGCATCGACTGGTGGGGCGGAGCAAAACGCAAAGGCCGCAAGCAAACTGAAGTTGCATGGAAGGTGACTGCCGACGAAGTCAAAGCTCATGGCTACAACCTCGATATCAAGAACCCGCACACCGTCGTCGACGATCACGGTGACCCAGAGGAACTGCTGCAAAAACTCGACGCTGACGAAAAGGAAACTTCCAGTCTGCGGGATCAGCTCAAGGCCATTCTGGAGAAAGCTCTCCTGCGATGAACCCCGCGCAGTTCCTCAGCCATTTCGACCGCATCAGCGAAGCACCCGATGCCATCTCGCGCCTGCGCCGCTTCATCCTCAACCTAGCTGTACGCGGGAAGCTGGTCGAACAAGATCCGAGGGACGAACCCGCGTCCGAATTGCTCAAGCGCATTGAAGCAGAGAAGACACGGCTGGTGAAGGAGGGGGAGATCAGGAAACAGGACGTTGAGCTGTTAGGCTCGGATGAAACGCCATTCAAACTTCCAGCTAATTGGGCCTGGACCCGACTCGGCGAAATCTGCTCCAAGACTGGATCGGGCAGCACGCCGCGCGGCGGGCAATCTGCCTATCAAGACCGCGGTGTGCCGTTCCTTCGTTCGCAAAACATCTATGATGAAGGCCTACGACTAGATGACGTTGTGTACATTGACAGACAGACTCACCACAGGATGGGCGGAACGGTAGTCAGGCCAGCCGACCTGCTTCTGAATATTACGGGCGGTTCCATGGGTCGATGCTGTCGTGTGCCAGACGACTTCATTGAGGCAAATGTAAGTCAACACGTCGCGATTATACGAGTGGCGGTCCTAGGTATGCAGGACTTTCTGCATCGGCTAACTTTGTCACCTTACTTTCAATCGTTCATTTTCGATGAACAAACGGGCGCTGGGAGGGGCGGACTTCCTAAAAACAAGATGGATCGTATCCCAGTGGCCCTCCCACCCCTCGTCGAACAACAGCGCATCGTCGCCAAGGTGGATGAATTGATGGCGCTCTGTGATCGGTTGGAGGTAGCGCAGGCTGAGCGGGAGAGTGGGCGCGATCGGTTGACGTCCGCTTCCCTGCAGCGCCTGAACAATGGGGCGGACACAGACGCCTTCCGCGACCACGCCCGCTTCTATTTCAACAACCTCCCGCGCCTGACCACGCGCCCGGAGCACATTCAGCAACTCCGCCAGACCATCCTCAACCTCGCCGTCCGTGGCAAGCTCGTACCCCAAGACCCCCACGACGAACCGGCGGCGAAGATGCTTGGCACGCATGAACTCTTTCCGGATGCGGAAAACGAGCCATGGGAATTGCCATCGGGTTGGGCTTGGTCTTCCTTGGACTTGATTGGTGAAACACTCGGTGGCGGAACTCCGAGCAAGGCAGATCCCAAGTATTGGAACGGGACGATTCCTTGGGTTAGCCCCAAGGATATGAAAGTTGATGTCATCAAGGATTCTCTAGACCACATTTCGGAATCGGCTGTCAAAAATTCTTCCACGCGGCTCATCCCGACCGGGTCTCTCTTAATAGTGGTGCGGGGCATGATTCTCGCCCATTCATTCCCAACGGCGATATCCGCCGTTCCCCTGACCATCAACCAGGACATGAAGGCCATCCTGCCGTTCCGGCCTGACTTGATCCGAATGCTGCTGTTGCTGACAAAAGGTCTGAAACCAGAGGTGCTGCAGCTTGTCTTGCGTTCGACGCATGGCACCTGCAAGCTATTGACCGCCGATCTTTTCTCATTACCCATTCCCATCCCACCTCTCGCCGAACAACAGCGCATCGCCGCCAAGGTGGATGAACTGATGGCCCTGTGCGACCGGCTTGAAGCGCAGCTCACTACCACCCAAACCGAAAGCCGCCGCCTCCTCGAAGCTACGTTGCACCATGTTCTGACCGCATAGAAACCCAATGCCAATTAACAACGAAACCAGAAAAGACCCGAAGATTGCTCGCGAGGTACTGGAAAGATTGTTGCCGGATGCGGGCGCTCGCAAGTCGTGTCTCCGCTTTCTTTGCGATTCAATTCAACTGGCGCATCAACTTGCTCCAGGCAGTTGGGGGCTCACACTCCAAAAAGATTTGGTTCGGCTGAATGTGGGTCACATTGAGGTGATGACTTTCGAACATGACCGCATTCATGTCGTATTCGATCGTGATACAAAGCCGAGAGATTTGGGTACTATCCCCGATGTTCATATCGGCTCTAAGACCCCCGTGTACAAATCCGTGAAAAGTTCTTCAAGTTGTAATTTTCCGGCTAGCAAGGCAACCGGTATATTGCCGCTGATTCGTGAATCTCATCACCAGCTTATCAAGCAGGCGGTGGAAACGCCGCGGAATAACATGACGGCCCGTGCGCATTCTCCAGGGGTGCTGCGTTACCTGGAGGAAGAGGTGGGTATCCATCTGCCAAAGATAAGGAAAATGTACCGGGAGTCTTTTCTTCAGACAGGTTATACGGGTCGCAATGCCAACAATCACCCAGCCCGAGTTCAAAGTTATTGTCAGCCTAGCGTTCGGGTAACCGACCATGAGCCGAACTCCTCGTGCTCCGGTCGTGGTCGGTGTGGATGTCGGGGGGCCGAAGAAGGGCTTTCACGCCGTCGCGCTCTTTTCAGGCTACACAGAAGGCGTGCGGTATGGTGGAAGGGCCTCGTCTAACTCTTTACCTTGCGCCTTGATGAGGGTGTGGGCCTCGGGGAGGGTGGTCGTCCTGAATGCGACCGTATCGCCAGGCATCAATTGTCCTGCCAGGTGAAGATCCGCTGAGATCACGACCGCGATCTTTGGATACCCGCCGGTCGTTTGCCGATCGGCCATCAGGAGGATCGGCTGTTCATCCGGAGGGACCTGCAAGGCACCCATCGCTGTCCCGTCAGAGATCCACTGTCCCGCTCCCGCGTGTGCCAGCTTGGGTCCCTCTAAGCGGTACCCCATGCGATCCGATTGGCTGGTGAGGTGGTAGGGACTGGTGGTGAGCACCTCGAGTGCCTGTTCCGAGAATGAGGAGAGTTGAGGGCCTGGCAGGATACGAAGCGTGGTGACAGTCGAGTAGATGGGCCGCAGCCTCTCCGGCACACAGCGCTCGATCGTCGCGCTCGTGTGGGGGAATGGAACTCCGCCAACAAGGACGTCGCCTTGTGCCAACGCCCGGCCTTTCACTCCGCCGGTTTGACTGTAGATATGGGTCGACCGGCTTCGCAATACGACCGGCACGTCAACCCCGCCGGCGATGGCCAGGTAGCAGTGAGTACCCGCGCGCCTGGCTCCGAATGTGAGTCTGCTGCCGGCTTCCACCAGCACGCTGCTCCAGAGCGGAATGCCGATGCCGTTCACGGACGGCGCGAGATCGGCTCCGGTGACGGCAATGACCGATTCGTTCTCAAAGAGGAGTTCCGGACCTTTGAGCGTGATTTCGAGCGCTGCGTCGTGATCTCGATTGCCGACCAGTCGATTGGCGAGGGTGTAGGAGCGTCGGTCCATCGCGCCGCTGACGGGTACGCCATACTGCTGATACCCGTATCGTCCCAGGTCTTGTACCGTGGTGAACCATCCCGGCTTCACCACCGTGATATGGGCCGGATCAGACGCGTTCATTGCGCACAGCCGCGACATGAATGCCGGCGGATTCGAGCTCATGCCGGATCATCCGTGCGAGAAGGACGGCATGAGGCGTATCGGTGTGGAGACAGAGGCTGTCGGCTTGGATCGGCACCGACGACCCCTCGACGCTGGTGACATAGCCCATCATGAGCTGACGGAGCTGACGTCGCACATCCTCTTCGGTCTGCAGCACGGCCCCTTTTTCTGAACGAGGGACCAGACTACCATCGGCCCGGTACGCTCGATCTGCAAAGGCTTCATGGGCGACCGGGAGGCCCGCTGCATGAGCCGCCTTGGCGAGTTCCGAGCCTGCCGGCGCATACAGGATTAATGTGCGATCGATTGCTTGCACGGCTTTCACGATGGCCTGGGCGACTTCTGGATTTTTGCCGGCCATGTTGTACAGCGCCCCATGGGGCTTCGCATGCGTGAGCGTGAGGCGGTCCTGTGACAACACGTTAGCCAGCGTTTCAATCTGACGGACCACCAGGACTTCGATTTCCCGGGAGGACAGGGTCCGTTCCATTCGGCCGAAGTGTTCGGGATCACGAAATCCTGGATGGGCCCCGATCGCGACTCCCGACTGCGCCGCGAGTTGCGCGGTCCGTCGCATGAGGTCCGGTGTTCCCGCATGCCCTCCGCAGGCGATGTTCACCGACGTGATGAGCGGCATGATTCCGGCGTCGATGGCCAGCCCCTCCGGCGTATCCCGTTCTCCCATGTCACTGTTCAAATCAATGCGCATTATCATGCTGTTTGTGTCGTAGGCGATCGAATTCTTGTGGTTCTATCGGCTCGAACCGGATCACGTCGCCGGGATTGAGGAGGAACGGTTTGGAGGAGTTTGGGCGATAGAGGGCGACCGGTGTGCGTCCGATCAGGCGCCAGCCGCCGGGCGTCGAGGTCGGGTAGATACCCGTTTGCTTTCCAGCAATCCCGACGGAGCCGGCCGGCACCCTGGTGCGCGGTGTGGCCAGACGAGGCATGGCCAATGGCTCCGGCACCGACCCGAGATAGGGGAACCCGGGACTGAAGCCCAGCATGTACACCCTGTACAGGACTGAGCTGTGTAATCGGATGACGTCGGCGGCTGACATCTTGGCAAATGCGGCGACATCTTCCAGGTCCGGACCCCACTCCCCTCCGTACAACACAGGGATTGTGTGCTGCGTACCGGAAGACGTGGTGTGCCGGGTCACGGCATGAGAGAGTTGAAGCAGACGGTCCGACAACGTCGTCACGTCCATGCAGAGCGGATCGACATGAATCGTTACCGAGCGATAGGTGGGGACGATGTCTACCACGCCCTCCCACATTTCGGCGTGCAGGGTCTCGGCAAATGCAATGACCCGCGCGTTCAACGCCGGATCGATGTCGTTTCCGAATTCAACCGTGATGGCCGCATCGCCGAGTGGCAGGAGCCGGAAGTGCTGTGCCGTCGATATGGGCGAATCGGCCATGGGTGTCGTGTGTCAGAAAGATACGCAGGCGGGGGTAACGTACCTGGTTTGCCCTGTCTCGTAAAGTGTCACTTCGTGCGAGCACAAGAGAAATACATCGCGGACCTTCTATCTTTACGGCAGCGCTCGCCGGTGGCTTGCGCTGTTCTCCACTCGTTGCGTGGACTATACTGCGCCTATGCCGCCTCCTTCCGATCTGTCCTTTGTCGATTCGCTCACCAGTGAGCAGCGCCAGATCTTCTATGAGCGCCATCGGTTCCTCGCGATTCTGATGATCCTGATCGTCCCACTCTTCCCGTTTGCCGGGCTCTATCAGGATGCTGAAAAAATCCGCCAGCGGCGTTCTCGCATCGTTCAGATCCTCAACGGGGACCCGGCCGCCTCACCACTCGGCGGCGCGCACAGACTTGGTGCTCCTTATTCGTCGCACCGTGCGCCCCGGAGGGTAAGCCTCCGGTCCTCACTCGCTGCGGCCTTGCCCGCGGAACGGCGCGTCTTGGCGCGCCGGGGTTGGGCGGGTGAGAAGTCTGGCCTTTTTGAGCATCCTGAGATTCTTCTGGGGCAGTGCTCGGCCTGCTGCTATCCCCCTGGCGGCCTTTTATCTGACGCCCTATGTCTGGCTCAAGATCGGGGACTGACCTCAACCTGTCCCCAATTACTATGAGTGGCTATTCCTGTGGGGGGCATGCTAGAGTGCAGGTGTTTCATGGCGGCGGGCCTCGCGTGAAACGTCAAATTGAACGGCCCATTTCGGATGTTGTTGTTACCGAGAATCTGATCGGAAGTCTGACCTAAGTCGCCTTTTTGCTTGCGTCTTCGGCTATCTCCTTCCCTCGTAAAGCTGTTCTCGCGTTCCCCACAATATCAATTTTCAGAAGGAGGACCCCCATGGGTTCAAAACTCTATGTTGGCGGGTTGCCCTATGCGGCAACTGAATCGCAGTTAACCAGCTTGTTCGCAGCACACGGGACTGTCGAGTCCGCGCGTGTGATCACCGACAAGTTTACGGGACAGTCGCGAGGCTTCGGCTTCGTCGAAATGGCCACGCAGGAAGAAGGTAAGGCGGCGATTACCGCCTTGAACGGCACGCAGATGGACGGACGCCCGTTGACTGTGAACGAAGCCAAGCCACAAGAACCCCGCACCGGCGGTGGTGGCGGCGGACGTAACGGCAACGGACGTGGCGGCAACGATTTCGGCAATCGCAGCCGGTTCTAAGCACGAGGCTACGCAACGAGCGGGGCGTCTCATCCGAGGCGCCCCGCCTTCACCCAGAGGATCACGCCCATGCCACAGTCCCAGCAGCCAGCATCGCCGCGTAAAAAGGCCACCACTAATTATCTGACCACGGTCCTGTTTGGTCTCGTGGCTTGTGGCGCGCTGATTGGAGTCCCGGTCTTTGCCTACACGTATGGGTTCACATGGCTGGACTGGACCATGTTCGCCGTGCTGTACGTCGTGACCGGTTTGGGCATTACCGTTGGCTACCACCGTCTGCTGGCGCACCGCAGCTTCGATTGCCTTCAGTGGGTGAAGGCAGGATTTCTCATCGCCGGTGGATGGGCGCTCGAAAACTCGGCGCTGAAGTGGGCCGCGGACCATATCCGTCACCATGCGAACTGCGATCAAGAGACCGATCCATACAACGCCCAGCGGGGATTCTGGTACAGCCACTGCGGATGGCTGTTCATCAAGGATATCCATGCGGATGACAAATACGCGTCGCGGTTGCGACAAGACCCCCTCGTGATGTGGCAGCACCGCTACTACCTGCCCATCGTCCTCTCAGGTTTGGCACTCCCGTTCGTGGTGGGATTTCTTTACAACGGCTGGATCGGGGGGCTGGGGTGTTTCCTGCTGGCCGGCGTCGGACGAACCTTTGCCGTACTCAATTCCACGTTTTGCATTAATTCGGTCTGCCATCTCTGGGGACGCCAGCCACATGGTCAGGCTGATTCAAGCCGGGATAGCTGGTTGGTCTCGCTCCTGACTTTTGGCGAAGGCTACCATAACTATCACCATAGCTATCAAAGCGATTACCGCAATGGCCCACGCTGGTACAACTTCGATCCGTCGAAATGGCTGATCTTCACGCTCTCCCTCTTCGGCCTGGCCAACTCGCTACGTACGGCCTCCAACGACAACAAGTAAGGGCTGGCTTTCACAAGGGGGCAAAGAAAAGGGTTCGGGAGTCTCTTCCCGCCGCAATGCCCACCGCTCTTCACTCGTCTCCCTGAGGGCGGGCTGAATGGTCTCCCACTGCGCGTTGCACGAGAACATGAAATCAACAGTCCCCGTCCCCTCTGTTCCTGGAGCACAGGACCAACGTGGGTGTCCCTTCCAACTCTTTACTTTCCCCATAGGGAGCAGGCAACCGTCCTTCACTGCGCGCATCGAGCGACCGTCATCTATCTGAATGATCCTTCCAAGCTTGCTCGTTATCTCTTCAGGGATGGGGGCTGATTGATCTTCCACTGCGCGTGTTCAACGAGGGGAGTCTGCGACCGCGCGTTGCACGAGCACAGAAGATCATCAGCCTCCATCCCCCGTCTTTTTTCATCTTGATCCCATCACCCCACCTATATAGAATGGCCCAGTTTTTCGACCAGTTAGCTGCACAGATCGAGTCTGTACCACCCCGCAGGTTGTCTTTTCTGGCTTATGTACTTTGGATGGGTTGAAGCCACGGGGAGCTGTGTGACATACATCGTCCGATCGGCGGTTTCGCGCAGGGTTCAGATGAGCGCATTTGCAGGATGGTCAAAATGGCTCTCCAGCGCGGCCGCAGCGAGCGAAGAGGTGAGGCGTAATTAGTCCCGTACGTTGAGCCTCTGAGCGACGCGAGAACAAAGCTGGAAGCCTTTTTTACCATCCTGATAACGGGAGGAGAGCACTGTGAGCGACTCAGCGATTATTACGTTTGCATTGGTAGCGGCGGTGACCGGTATTGCCTATGGTCTGTACCTGGCCATGTGGGTGTTCAAACTCGACGCCGGCAACCCGAAGATGCAGGAAATTGCGAAGGCTATCCAGGAAGGCGCGAGTGCCTACCTGAACCGCCAGTACCGGACTGTCGGCGTCGTCGCCGCAGTGTTATTCGCCATGTTGTGGGGAGCGGGGGCTATCTCCGATAAGTTCGGCTTACTGACGGCGGTCGGATTTTTGATCGGCGCCGGCGCGTCGTCGCTGGCCGGGTATGTGGGCATGGTCATCGCGGTGCGGGCGAACGTCCGGACGGCCCAGGCTGCGCACAAGGGGATGAATGCAGCGCTGACCGTGGCGTTCCGTGGAGGCGCGGTGACGGGGCTCTTGTTGATCGGCCTGGGCTTGCTGGCCATCACCACCTTCTATACGGTGGCCTCGCAGATTGCGGGGCAGGAGAAAGCGATCCATGCGTTGCTGAGTCTCGGGTTCGGCGGGAGTTTGATTTCGGTGTTTGCCCGTGTGGGCGGTGGTATCTATACGAAAGCGGCGGACGTCGGCGCCGACCTCGTCGGGAAAGTCGAAGCGGGGATTCCGGAGGACGACCCTCGCAACCCGGCAGTCATTGCGGACAACGTGGGCGACAATGTCGGCGATTGCGCCGGTATGGCGGCGGACCTCTTCGAGACCTACGCGGTGACGACGGTGGCGGCGATGGTCTTGGCCTTCACGCTGTTCAAGGGAGTCAGCGCCCCGGTTCTGTATCCTCTCGCTCTCGGGGGCGTCACGATCTTTGCGACGATCATCGGTATTTTCTTTGTGAAGGTGAGCCAGGGCGGCGAGATCATGCCGGCGCTCTATAAGGGTTTGTTTGTGGCGGGGGGTATTGCAGCGGTGGCGTTCTATCCCGTCACGACGACGATCATGGAGGGCGTGGGCGGCGTGAGCGGGGTGAGCTACTACCTCGCGTCATTGATCGGCTTGGCCGTGACGCTCGCACTCGTCTTCATCACCGATTACTACACCTCCAAGAGTTATGCGCCGGTGAAGGCCATTGCCAAGGCCAGTGAGACGGGCCATGCGACCAACATCATCGCCGGGTTGGCGGTCGGGATGGAGTCTACAGCCTTGCCGGTGGTGGTGATCGGGGGCGCGATTCTTTCAAGCTACTGGATCTGCGGCGGCGCGGCATCGGGCGGTTTGTACGGCGTGGCCACTGCGGCGGTGTCGATGTTGTCGATGGCCGGTATCGTGGTGGCGATCGATGCGTTCGGTCCGATCACAGACAACGCAGGCGGTATCGCCGAGATGGCTCACCTCGGCAAAGATGTGCGAAACATCACCGATCCATTGGACGCGGTCGGCAACACGACGAAAGCCGTGACCAAGGGCTATGCGATCGGATCGGCTGGTCTCGCGGCGGTAGTGTTGTTTGCCGAGTATGCACGTGAGGTGGCAAAAGGAAGTGGGGCGAGCACGTTCGACCTTTCCAATCCTTCCGTTTTGGTCGGGCTCTTCTTGGGCGGGATGCTGCCCTTCATCTTCGGGGCTCTCTGCATGAAAGCCGTGGGGGAGGCAGCCGGTCTCGTGGTGGAAGAGGTGCGCAGGCAGTTCCGGACGATCAAAGGGATCATGGAGGGAACCGGCAAGCCGGAATACGGGACTTGCGTGGATATCGTGACGCAGGCGGCGATCAAGAAGATGATGGTGCCGGGATTGATTCCGGTCATTTCCCCGATTCTGGTCGGTGTGATCCTGGGACCGCAGGCACTAGGCGGCATGCTCGTCGGCAGTATCGTCACCGGTCTGTTCGTGGCCATTTCAATGACCAGTGGCGGCGGTGCCTGGGACAATGCCAAGAAGTATATTGAAGAGCAGGGCAAGAAGGGGACGGACACGCACAAGGCGGCGGTCACGGGCGACACGGTCGGCGATCCCTACAAGGATACTGCTGGTCCGGCGATCAATCCGATGATTAAGGTCATCAACATTGTGGCGCTCTTGATTGTCTCGCTGATCGTCTAGCAGGATGCTGAAAAAGTCGCCCTTCTCATCCGCCCGACCCCGGCGCGCCAAGACGCGCCTTTCTCCGGGCATCGTTCTCGCTGCGCGCAGAGGCTCAACGTGCGTTTTTCGTGCAGCGAGGTCTGCGAGATACGAACGACGAGTGACGCCTCAGAGTTCCTACCTTGGCTTGACGGCTGAAACGACCCTAGAGTAAGGTGATCCTAAGGGATCACGCTAGTGGCTGATCCACGAGAGTTTCCCAGAACCACGGGAGGTGCTCGGATGGAGAAACAAGAGCGCAAGCAGGAACCCAGGCGAGAGCCTCAGGGGAAGGAAGAGGTCAAGGCCAATCCGAAGGTCGTCGAAGCAGGCAAGAAGATGAAAGAAGATATCGATAAGCTGGTCGATGAAATCGACGACGTGCTTGAAACGAACGCAGAAGAATTCGTCAAGAACTACGTGCAAAAAGGGGGGGAGTAACACCAGCAGCCTGGTGGACCGACTCCCTCCCTTTACCTTCCTCCTCATTACGCTCCGGTGTTCAAGGTCCGACTTCCGTCCCTTACCAGCACGACGCCACGTTCTCCTGTTTGACAACGCAAGGCTGAGAGGCTAGTATCCCTTTAATTCTCAGATAGTTAGCTTCAGTCGAGACTCGGGAATCGTTTCAAGAGGTCCGCATGAAGTCCAAGCTCTGGGTCTTCCGTGATATCAATCTATCTCAACGGGCTTCGTTAGCCCAGGCCCTCTCGATTTCTCACGCCACCGCATCATTGTTCCTGGCTCGTGGCGTCACCACGCCTGATGAAGCCACGTCATGGATGTTGCTGCAATCGCCGCATGATCCATTTTTGATTCCTGACATGGAGCAGGCGGTCGAACGGTTGCACCGTGCGGTCACGACTCGCGAGCCGATCTGTTTTTACGGCGACTACGATGTCGACGGGATTACGGCGACCAGCGTGTACCTGTCGTTCTTTGGCGGGTTGGGCGCACAGGTCCGTGCCTATGTTCCGCACCGTTTGCGCGAAGGCTACGGACTCAACCTCGGTGCCGTTCAACGCTTGCATGACGAAGGTATCGCGCTGCTGGTGACGTCCGATTGCGGCACGACCTCGCACAAAGAGATCGCCTTCGCGGCCCGGCTCGGCATGGATGTGGTGGTGACGGATCATCATCAGACCGACGAGCAGATGCCGCCTGCTGTGGCGGTGCTCAACCCCCATCGAGCCGGCGCCCTCTATCCATTTCGTGGTCTCTGTTCTGCGGCGTTGGCCTATAAAGTGGCGCAGGCCTATCAGCTGCGCTACGGGGTTGCAGGGGTGCCGTTGGAGTCGTTGCTCGATCTCGTGGCGTTGGCGACCGTCGCCGACGTCGTACCGTTGCACGATGAGAATCGAAACTTTGTGCGTGAAGGACTGGTCCAGTTGTCGCGTGGCGCGCGCTGCGGCATTCGGGCATTGAAGCAGGTGGCGGGGGTGACGCGGGATTGCACGGCGGAAACGATCGCCTTCAAGCTGGCGCCGCGCATCAATGCGGCAGGACGATTGGATGATGCCATGTTGGGCGTGCGGTTGTTGACGACCGACAATCCGGCCGAGGCGCAGCAGTTGGCCGATCGGCTTGAGCAGCTGAATCGGGAACGGCAGCGCATCGAGGTGGATATCATGGCGGAGGCGCTGGCCTCGTTGAAGGATCAAGAATTGCCGCACGCACTCGTACTGGCCTCCCGGCACTGGCATCTCGGGGTTGTCGGCATTGTCGCGGCGCGCCTGGTCGATCGGTATCAGCGCCCGGCAATTGTCATGTCCATCAACGAGCAGGGCATTGCCAAAGGCTCGGCGCGGACGACCGGCGGGTTCGACCTCTATCAGGGATTAGCCGCCTGTCGGGAGATGTTGGAGGCCTTTGGCGGACATCCCAGTGCCGCAGGTGTCACGATTCGCGAGCCTCGAATCGACGAGTTTCGTGCCCGATTCTCCGATGTGGTGGCCGGGTGGACCCACGACGGCGCCAAGGTTCCGACATTGAATGTTGATGCCGAGGTGCGCCTGGACGAAGTGAATCTGCGGTTGATCCAAGAAATCTGTTCGCTGCATCCCTTCGGCGCGGGCAATCCAGAGCCCACGTTTGCGGTGACCCGGCTCGAAGTGATGGATTCACGCACCGTCGGTGAGAAACACCTGAAAATGACCGTGCGGCAAGGGGCGTCGCTGCCGTTCGATAGCATCGGATTCGGCATGAAGTCGCTGCTGGAACGGGGTATCCCTTCCCGCGCTCCGGTCGATCTGGCTTTCATGCCTGAACTGAATCACTGGAATGGCCATGACCGGATTCAGCTCCGCATTCGCGATGTCCGACCGAGTGTGATTGAGTGAGTGAACCATGGTATACGAAACCGTCACGGACCTCGACCAGCTGCTGTATCGGCTCAAGAGCTATTATGCTGATGCCGACCTCGGCTTAGTCCGCAAGGCCTACGAGTTTTCTGCGAACGCGCATAAAGGGCAACTGCGTCGCTCCGGAGAACCCTACCTTCAACATCCCATCGCCGTCGCCGGAGTCCTCACCTCGCTCAAAACCGATGTGACCGCCATCGTCGCGGCACTGTTGCACGATACCCTGGAAGATACCGTCGCGACGCCTGACGAACTCGAAAGGGAGTTCGGGAAGGACGTGGTGCATCTGGTCGACGGAGTGACCAAGATCGGCAAGATCACGTTTCGGAGCTATGAGGAAAAACAGGCAGAGAATTTCCGCAAGATGGTGCTTTCGATGGCTGACGACATCCGGGTCGTCCTCATCAAGCTCGCCGACCGGCTACACAATATGCGCACCTTGGAACATCTTAGCGCGCCAAAGCGGCAGGAGATCGCCCAGGAAACGCTGGAGATCTATGCGCCGTTGGCGAACCGCCTTGGGATCGGGTGGATCAAGAATGAGCTGGAAGACCTGTGTCTCAAGCATCTCAAGCCGGAGGTCTATGAGCTGTTGCGTGTCCGCGTGGCGAAACGGGACGAGGACCGGCAGCAGTACATCGACGAAGTGATGGGGCTCGTGCAGAAGGCCATGCAAGAGAACGGGTTGGCTGGACATGTTAATGGTCGCCCCAAGCATCTCTACGGCATTTACCAAAAGATGAACAAGCAGTCGATTACGTTCGAGGAGGTCTACGACCTGACTGCACTGCGGATCGTGACCGATACCAAGATGAACTGCTATGCCTTGCTCGGGGTCATTCACTCCCTCTGGCGGCCGGTTCCGGGGCGCTTCAAAGACTACATCGCGATTCCAAAGTCCAATCTCTATCAGTCCCTGCATACGACCGTGGTGGGCCCGAAGGGGGAGCACGTCGAGTTCCAGATCCGAACGGAGGATATGCATCGAATCGCGGAGCACGGCATCGCCGCCCATTGGAAGTATAAAGAACAAGGACACGTCGCAGATCGGGACAACAAGGCCTTTGGCTGGCTCCACCAGTTCGTCGAATGGCATGAAGATCTGACGGATAACCGGCAGTTCATGGACTCGGTGAAGCTCGATCTCTTCCACGATGTGGTGTATGTGTTCACGCCCAAAGGGATTGTGAAAGAGTTGCCGAAAGGATCGACACCCGTCGATTTTGCCTTTGCGATTCATACCGAGGTCGGGGACCATTGTGTCGGCGCCAAGGTGGACGGGAAGATCGTGCCGCTCAAGCATCAACTGGCCAGCGGAGATACGGTCGAAATCCTTACTTCACCCACGCAAACGCCGCACAAGGACTGGCTGAAGTTCGTCCGCACGTCGCGCGCGAAGACCAAGATCAAGCATTGGATCAAGCTCGAAGAACAAAAACGGAGCATCGAGATCGGCCGTCGCTTGCTGGAGTCGGAATTCCGCCGGCAGGGAATGGCGCCGGCCCGGATGTTCAAATCGGCAGAACTCTTGGAAGCCGCTCGTCAATCGGGATTCGATAGTACCGAGGAGTTGACCGCAGCCGTAGGGTTCGGCCGCATGGCGACGTCGCAGGTTATCGGAAAACTGACGGCGCCGTCGCCCGGCGCGCAGGCGCCGGTTCAGGAACGTCCCGCGCCGCGCAAAACGATAGGAGGGAAGAGCGACGGCACCGGCGTACAGGTCAAAGGGTCTCGGGATCTCCTGATGCAGTTGTCGCGCTGTTGTCATCCCGTGCCAGGCGATCGCATTCTCGGGTATATCACTCGCGGGCGTGGGTTGACGATCCATGCTGTCGACTGTCCGAATCTTGTGGCCTTGGATTATGATAAGGAGCGGTTGGTGGAAGTGGAGTGGGATTCTGCCACGCCCGGCACGCACTCGGTTAAAGTGTCCGTCGTGGCAGTCGATAAGACCGGCGTGCTGGCGAATGTGTCCTCCGCGATTGCGGCATGTCACGCCAACATTAGCCGCGCCGAGATTACGACGCGGGAGGACCGGAAAGCTGTGCTGGATTTTGTCGTGGAAGTTTCAGGCACCCAGCATCTCGATCAGGTGCTGAAAGCCGTCGAGCGTGTGGATGGGGTGATTACGGCTAGACGGCTGAGGGCCTGGCAGGAACGCTCTTAGCTTGTAGGATGCTGAAAAAGTCCGCCAGCAGGGGGTGGGATAGCCCGGTGAGTCCCCTGTGCTCGCGCAACGCGCGGTCTCAGAAGGAGTGAGGGGAGCAGCCAGACCATCCTTTGTGCTCGCAGAACGCGCACGATAAAACGGTGCTCGTCCGATGCGCGCAGTGAAGGACAGTCTGGCTGTTCCCCTGAGGGCGAAGTGGGAAGTCAGAAGGCCCTCGCGGGGCGTATGGCACGTCTCGGGAAATCGATTGCGAAGCAATCAGAGGGTAGGGCGGGTGAAAAATATCTGCCAGTGGGTGGGCGGGTGAGAACACTGCGCGCAGTGGGGGACTCTCCGGGCCATCAGAGGACGGGGTAAACAAGCAAGCTTGGAAGGGCCATCTTTGGTCACTCGCTGCGGCCTTGCCTGTGGAACGGCGCGTCTTGGCGCGTCGGGGTTGGGCGGGTGAGAAGTCTGGCCTTTTTGAGCATCCGGTGGGAACGTAAGCAGCTACGGTACCCGGAACTGAAGTTTCGACCCTCGCTGCAATTTCAAACTCTCGGCTCGGCCCCCCGCGAGTTCCAGAACATAGAGGGCCTCGTCATTCGGCTGATACTGGGGGCAGGTGTCGTCCGTTCTCGTGCAGATCGGGACATTCTGTTCTATATGGATGATCTGCTTTTTTTCATTCATCCAGATGAGATCGAGCGGGATCTTCGTGTTCTTCATCCAAAATACCCAGGCCTGCGCCTGTGAAAACGTAAAGAGCATGCCGCGATCGGCGCCTAATTGCTCTCGGTACATCAATCCTTCTGCACGTTTTTTGGGCGTGTCGGCCAACTCTGCATAGATAATCGCCCCCCCTGGGAGGGTAACCGGTATCAGCCCGTGCGGGGTTGGATCGCTTCCCGCCAGGGTATAGCAGGGGAACGACAGGAAGAGGATGAAGGAACACACAAGTGATCGGCGTCGTTGCACGACGGCATCCTATCGGCCTGCCGGCGATGAGTCAAGCCGGTGACTCTATGCGCAGGCATGAGACCGTTGGCAATTCTGGCGAGTCCGCATTATCCATGACGGTTCGTCGCGAAATCGCTGAGCCGTGAGGACCCGATGCGTACTCGTGCAGTACATGGAGGGTCCGAGGGGCAAGCCCGCTGGCCGAAGGCTTGTCGTAGCAGGCAGCGGATCATCGATTACTGCAGAAGCGCTCATGAATGATGCGGGCTAAGCGTGTCTTGCAATCGCGCGGTCGCCTATGCGATCCTCGGCCAGCATAAGCAAAGGAGGGGCGTATGAAAGAGACGCGGAAAGTGCATTACGTCAAAGGCGTGTTTGTTTGCCCAAAGTGTCGGCAATCGTATGTGCAGGAGAAGTGGATCGAGGAATGGCGCGTCCGCTGTCACAAGTGTGACCATCGCGGAACGTTGACTGAAGTCTCCGTTGAAGAACGGATGGAAGAGGAAATCGTCCGTCGTTGAACCGGCGCCGAGTCTGCGCACCATTTACTTCTCTCTGTGGGTCGATGCTTCCGTCCCTTACCTCGATTCTCCGACGCCCCCCACTTTGTCCCCTGTTCCCGTGTGCTCTCCTTCTGATGCTGGCCATTGGCTCTGGCGAGACATTCGCCGACGAGCCGGCACCGCTGGTTAGGGTACTCGTGACCTACCATTCGCGCTCAGGCAATACCGAACGCATGGCCGAAGCAGTAGTCGATGGTGTCAAGAGTATCCCCGGCACCGAGGCGCTGTTGAAACGAGTCGGCCAGGTGACGGCAGATGATTTATTCTCTGCCGATGCAGTCGTGGTCGGATCGCCGGTCTATTGGTCGAACATGTCGGGAGAGGTGAAGACTTTCTTCGATAACTGGCAGTTTAAATTCGGTGTGTTCCCCGAATTCAAGATGAAAAACAAGATCGGCGCGGCCTTTGCCACCGGTGGGCAGGTGTCGAGTGGGAAGGAAGTGACGATGTTGACGATCCTGGCCGCGATGCTGGGGAACCAGATGATCGTCGTCAGCGGGGGCGGCGCCTTCGGCGCATCTGCGACCACGGAAGGAGACAGTCCTGGCATCGACAACAAGGAGATGGCCGATGCTAAGGAATTGGGCCGGCGTGTGGCCGAAGTTGCTGTGAAGATGCAGCGAGGCTCTTCTCACTAGCAGGCTGTGTCCGTTCCTGCAAGTGTGCTTCTTCTCTTGCCATTTTCTAAATCAATATAGTCGGTGTCGCTCTACGCGCGTGAGGAAACGAGATTGTCTTCGTCGATGGTGAGTGGATCGTTGGTGCAGCCGGTTTGTAGGGAGCAGGCGGGGGAGAAGCCTTAGCTTCGCACACCATTGCGGGAAGTCGTGTGGTGCGCACTCGTCGCGATCTCTACAAGTTCATGAATATTCTTTGAGCAACGACCGCAGCAACCTGCCTCTGTCAATCCGAACTTCGCTTTGAGTTGACAGGGCATGACGAGACCTTGTCGTCCTGCCTCACGCACGTCCGTATCAGTGATTCCCTTGCAGAGGCAGAGGTACATGGGTCTGTACTCCTTTATCGTCTAGCAGGGTTCTCATGCCGCGGTAACGATTATGATAACCGTTATCAATGTCTAATCATACCTCGCTCCCCTCCATGTGTCAAGAGGAGCATTATTCCGCGGGAAAATGTGTCCTGCGAGGAATCGGGCGATCTTGCCCGATGCACGTCCTTGCCTGCGTTTGATATGGATGCCCTGCCATCTTGACGTGGTCACCCCTATTGGACGGCAGGATGAGGGAGGGTGGGACTGTCAGTTATCTTGGGAAGGCGGGGCGCTTTTACAGGGTGTGTTCCAGCTGATCGACCATCTCGCGGATCGTATCGAATCCCGATTGCCAAAAATCCTCAGAAGCCATATCGACTCCGACTTTTGCGAGAATTGTTTGCGGCGGCTCGGTCCCCCCGGTACTCAGAAGATCTAAATATTTTGGCACGAACGCTGCCCCTTCTTTCTGATACATCCGGTAGAGGGCAAGGACCAATAAGTTGCCGAAGCTATAAGCATAGCAGTAGAAGGGGCTGGCAAAGATATGTGGGATGGTCAGCCATTCCCATTGAAACTCGTCCGGGACCTTGATGCTTTTCCCAAACTGCTGCCGCAACTCGGCTAGATAGGTCTTGGCCAAATCCTTTACGGTGGCGCCCTGGGCGATCATTTCATGAGCCTGATTCTCAAATTGGACGAAATAGGCTTGCCGGAGGACCGTGGCGTAGATGTCATCAAGTTGATTGAGCAGGAGCCCCTGTCTCACCTTCTTGTCCCGTTCCTGGTTCATGAGGGCATCGGACAGGATGCGTTCCCCGAACACCGACGCTGTTTCAGCCAGTGGGAGGGTGGAATGGAACGTAAATATGGAATGCTGCGCCGCCAGCATGCCGTGGACGGCATGGCCGAGCTCATGGGCCATCGTTGCGATATCGCGTGCCTCGCCAGTGAAGTTGAGTAGCACGTAAGGGGTCATGCCCGGGACGACGCTGTAACAATAGGCGCCCCCGATTTTCCCCGGCCTCGTACGCGCATCGATATGGCGTTCGTGAACCACCTGTTCCGCCAACTCAGCTAATTGTGGAGAGAATCCTCGATAGGCGTCCAGCACCATTCGAACGGCATCCTGATAGCGGTAGGATTTCTGCTCCGTGCGATGCGGCGCATAGATGTGGTAGCGACTCATTGGCTCGATCTTGCATAGGCGCGCCTTGAGGCGAAAGTAGTGCTGGAAGATGCCTGCGTTTTTCTGACAGACCCTCAAAAGGGATGCCACGGCTTCATCTGGAATGTCGTTACCGAGGTTGCGGGTAGCAATCGGGGAGGCAAACCGGCGCAGTTGGAGATTCTCGGCTTTCCAATCGTTGACCAACGTCTTATAGATTTCACCCAGCAGATCGTGCTGATCAGCATAGATACGATACAACTCCCGGTAGGCGGCTTCACGCAGTCGTCCCTGCGCATGGCGGAGATACGAGGTCAGTTCCTCGCGCGTCATCGTCTTCCGCTTGCCTTTGACGGTGAGCGTGAATGTGAAACCGTTCGTCACGACGTCATACAACGAATGGACTGCGCTGCGACCCGTGATGTTTTTGATGTTGACGATCTTCTCTTCCGGTTCAGATAGCGTATGAGGCTGGAACCGGCGAATGGTTTCGAGATGATAGCGGAGCGTGCCAGTTCCGGTCATGAGCCGGCGCGCATTGTCCTCATCGACGCCCTGCCACCATAGGTCGAAAAACACCAGTCGATTCTGGAGTGCCGTGAGCCGCTCTTCGACCTTGTTCTTAAACGAACGTGCGGCAAGGTGTTGCGTATTTTCGGAGAACCAGAGGTAGGCATAGGCACTGATCCGGGACGACGCAGCCGCGATGTCTTCGCTCAGAGTCAGCAACGGGTGGAAGATCGATGTCGTCATGGTCGGACTGAGTTGGGGACGTGCAGATTCGAATTGCGCCACCTTGGACTCGACCTCTCCCAGCAGGGTCTCGAGGCGCTGAACCGGGTCTTTTGCCAAGTGTGAGAGTTCCCAACGCTCGGAATATGTGCGGCTCTGCCGTTTTGGGGAAACGATGTTGCGCGAGGTCGAGGTTTTCCTGCCGGTCTTCAGGGGCATATGTCGCATCTCCTTCATCTCGCCTTTAGCAGGATGCTGAAACAGTCCGTCAGCGGCGTTCTCGCGTCCCTCAGGGGCTCAACGTACCGAATCGTACGCCTTGCCTCTTCGTTCGCTGCGGCTTTGCCGGACGGCCTTTTTGAGCATCCTGCCGGCTATTCTGGCATTAGTTCCATTCGTAAATCGCACCTGGGCATTGCACAAAAACCCTGTTTTCCCGCAACCTGTTAGGCCTCAGGTAGGGGGCTTGTTCGGTCAGGATCATACCATTCCCGTCGTTGCGGTCGGAGAAATTTTCTCTCGCCTAGCCCGGATTATTCATGAATGCCGTCGCAAGGCGTTCGAGGCCGAAGCCCGCCGGGGTTTCTCGCAAGTAAGGCCGACGTAGGCCTACAGGTAGTCCGTCGAGGAGGCCGAATGAGAAAAGCCACGCCGGGCGAGAGGATCGGACGACATAGCAGGTGTTCATGAATAGTCCGGGCTAAGGCCTGGGGGGAATCTTCCATCTGCAGTGGCATTCTCGGTATGATGCGACAAGAGTGACAGGAGACTTCATGAACGACCAAGAAATCAATCGGGCTGTCCAATATGTCACCGCGAGCACGTCCTATGGTCGCGACACGGTGGCCGAGATTCTCACAACGGGACTGAGCGAAATGACGTCGCTGGCCACGCAATCCTCGGAGCGGTTCGAACGGGACGTGCTGTTGGAATATGTCTGCCATTGGACGATCAAACGCACTGGACAATCGGAACCGTTAGTCAGGGAGATCCTAGGTTGCGCCAGCCGCTGGCTCGATGAAGTGTACGAAGAAATTGCCAAGCGCCAACCGGAAGCCCTTGGGCTTTCATCCAATGATGACGACGACGAAGGCGCGGAGCCCGTTTGAATCATGCTATCGAGAACGGGGCTCCCAGGCACAGGCACAGGCGAGCCCCGCATCCGGCTGCTGATTCAGAACCTTGTCAAGGCGGTATCCGTGAGAGAAGGGTAGGAAGAGGTACTCCTGCGGATTTCGTGAAGTAAGAGGCCGAGCGATATGTCAATTTTTAGGCAGGCAGCGAGCCTTTGAGTAGTTCGAAGTTCTTTGTCACCATCGCATCGCCGTTTTTCGTGGACACGTCGATGCCGGTGGCGCAGACGGTTCGGCATTCGTCGGTTCGACCCAGCTTGTGCAGTGATTGGGCCAGGGCAAAATAGGCGGCAGAATAAGTAGGCTTGACTGTGACGCATTGTTGAAGGGCTTTGGCCGCTTCTTCGTAGTTCGCATCTTCCATGTAGGCTTTTCCGAGACCAAACCAGGCAACCTCGTCGTTTGGATCAATCGTCAGGACTTTCTTGAGCGGTTCAATGCGGGGATTCGGCATTACTCTCTCCTCGGTGAATGGTCGCTTCGACGACCGTAGCATGCGTTTCCGCTCATTGTCTATGCTGTTTCCTGCGTGTTACGATTCATAAATGTAATGTGATGAGTGATGCGTGAAGAGTGATGAGTGGGGGGCGGGAGCTCTCATTCATCACTACTGATCACCCATCACTCGTCACCGATCACTGGGTTGCATCATGGGAAATACCGGGCTCGTCTACGATCCACGCTATCTCGATCATGACATGGGAGCCGGGCATCCTGAGTCGCCCAATCGGTTGCGTGCCATCGTGCAGCAACTGAAACAGAGTGGTACGGCGACTCAGTTGGCCAGGATTGACCCGCGGGAGGCTGAAGATGAATGGATTACGCAGATCCATACGCCTTCGTATCTGACGATGCTGAAGACTCACGCCCCGACTAGCGGACGGGTCTCGCTCGATCCCGATACCTCAATGTCTCCCGGCTCATTGACCGCCGCCTATCTGGCCGCTGGTGGGGCGTTGGCCGCTGTCGACGCAATCATGAGTAAGCAAGTGGACCATGTGTTTTGTGCGGTGAGGCCGCCGGGGCATCATGCCGAAGCGGCGCGCGCAATGGGCTTTTGCCTTTTCAATAATGTGGCGATTGCCGCGCGTTATGTGCAGAAGCGATACGGGCTTCAACGGGTGCTCATCGTCGATTGGGATGTGCATCACGGAAACGGCACGCAGCACAGCTTTGAAGATGATTCTTCCGTGCTGTTCTTCAGCACGCACCAGTATCCGCACTATCCTGGCACGGGCAGCGCCACGGAGCGAGGCAGAGGAGCAGGGGAAGGGTTCACGATCGATGTGCCGATGGAAGCGGGTGGGGGCGATGAGGAGTATCGCGCCATCTTTCAGCAATCGTTGGTGCCGGCGGCCGATGCGTTCAAACCTGAATTCGTGATCGTCTCAGCCGGGTTCGATGCGCATAAGGACGATCCGCTCGCGAGCATGGGCTTGACGGAAGAAGGCTATGCGGACCTCACAGGCATCGTGGCTGGAATCGCCACGCGCCATGCCGGCGGGCGCATCCTCTCGTCGCTCGAAGGTGGGTATCATCTGACGGCGTTGGCTGCCTCGGTCGATCGCCATATCCAGGCGTTGTTAGCCGCGTAAAGTCCTTGATCAATGTTTCCCTTGGCTGTGTCTTGGCGGCGTGCCCATCTATGGAGTACACCGAAATCAAACCGGTCTTGATTTCGGGTTCAGGTCCGATTACGCCCATGCGAGTTCAGTTCAAAAAGTCCCGGATGGTCTGAAGAGCGGGGATATGGCAGCCGGCTATCGTCGAGTTGTATGATAGCCGCCTGTTGCCATTGTCCAGTCGGGACATCAGTGTATCTGTCGACTTCCGACTCGGGCAGATGGATTGAAAGTATGGACGCGCGTACAGAGTGGCTCATTACAAAAGGAACGACATGACACACCCGTTGCTTATTGACAGTGATACCCTGCAACAGAGCTTGGGCCAGCCGGGCCTGGTGATTATCGACGTGCGTGGCAAGGCAAGCTACGAATTCGGCGGCCATATCCCAGGGGCTGTGCATTCGACCTGGCATGATTACAGCGACCCCAAAGCCGTGCCGAAGGGATTGCTTGATCCCGATCACGGGCGTCTGGAACAGAAGATTCGTGCTTTGGGTATCAGCCAGGACAGCGATGTGGTCATCTATTCCAATCCGTTCGACAATTGGGGAGACGAAGGTCGCATGTTCTGGATGTTGGAATATCTCGGACACACGCGCCTGCGTATCCTTGATGGCGGGTGGGTCAAGTGGGTGCAGGAAAAGCGGCCGTTCGAGCATGGGTGCGTGAAGCCCCTGCCGGGCACCTTCACCGTCAAGCCGGTGGCCGGCGTGATTGCGGCGAAGGATGAACTGAAACACCTCGTGAAGCAACCGCATCCGGGCACCGTGATCGTCGATGCACGCAGCCTCGAAGAATATCTTGGGAAAGAGGTATCGGGAATACCGCGAGCCGGTCACATCCCCTCGGCAATTCATCTGGCTTGGAACGGATTTCTTCAATCAAATGCCACGATGAAAGACCTGCAGGCGATCACAACGGGTCTTGACGAAAAAAGTCTCACGCACGATCAGGAGGTCATTTGCTATTGCACTGGCGGCGTCCGCTCAGCCTGGCTGTATTTTGTGCTCAAACTCGCCGGGTATCGGAAGGTCCGCAACTATCCGGGGTCCTGGTGGGAGTGGAGTCGGGATTTTGCCTGCCCGGTGGAAAAAGATGCTAAGGGATTGCAGCAGATTCTGAAGGTTGATCCCGAGATGCGGCCGTCTTGACAGTAAAAAAATGGCTATGTAAGGTGATGGGATTCGAGGAGATTCTGAATACCTCTGTGCCCCTCGAATAAATCTTAACCTTTGAGGAGGAGCCCATGAAGATGAGAGTCCATCGTGGAGTGCTGGTCGTTGCGGCGGTTGCCGCGCTTGTTGGTTTCCCATTGTTCACTGGGCTTGCCCTTGCCGATAACAAGCATGTGAGCGAAGCTGTGGAACATGCCAAGGAAGCGGTCGCGCATGGTAAACAGGGGCATGCCGATGTCTTGGTGAAGCATGCGGAAGGTGCGCTCAAGCATGCCGAGGCGGCTCAGAAGGATATGAAGAACCCGCATCTTGATGAAGGAGTGAAGAGCTTGAAGGATGCAGTGGAGCATGGCAAGGCCGGACATGCGGATGTAGCGACCAAGGCCGCTGAAAGTGCAGTGATGCATCTATCCGAAGTGAAGTAAGCCCAAACGGCAAGCGGAGAGTGCAACGGGCAGGGAGTTCTCCCTGCCCGTTGCTGTTTTGGAAGGACGTATGCGAGTCGGGTTCTATCAATATACCCCGCAGTTCGGCGAAGTCGCCAAGAATCTCGATAGGGTCATTGCTGCCCTGGAACAGGTGGAGGCCGACCTGATCGTTTTACCAGAGCTGTTCGCGTCCGGCTACCAGTTCGTCTCTCAGGACGAAGTCATGCAATTAGCCGAGCCGGTGCCGGACGGCCCCACGACGCGCCGTTTGATGGATCTTGCGAAGCGGCGCCGGATAGTGATTATCGCCGGTCTCCCGGAGCTGGCCGGGGCTGCCTGTTATAACTCCGCCATCGTCGTCGGTCCATCGGGGTTTGTCGGGTGTTATCGTAAAACACACCTGTTTTTTGAGGAAACGCTGTTCTTTACGCCCGGCGATACAGGCTTTCAGGTGTGGGATATCGGACCGGCCAAGATCGGCGTGATGATTTGTTTCGATTGGTATTATCCGGAGGCTGCTCGCACCTTGGCGCTTAATGGTGCAGAGATCATCTGCCATCCCTCAAACCTCGTGCTGCCCAATTGCCCGGACTCCATGCCGGTTCGATGCCTGGAAAATCGAGTGTTTGCCATAACCTGTAATCGCACAGGGACCGAGACGCGAGGCGGGAAAGATCCATTGACATTTATCGGCAATAGCGAGATCGTCGCTCCACGCGGAGCCATTCTGCATCGCGCGTCACGGGATCGAGAAGAACTCTGTATCGTCGAGATCGATCCTGCCGAGGCACGGAACAAAGCCCTCACGCCCTACAATGACCTACTCCGCGATCGACGCGAATCCCTCTATCGATAGCAGGATGCTGAAACAGGCCGCCAGCATCGTTCTCGCTGCACGATGAGACTCCACGTACCAAAAACTGTACGCGTCGCCCCCTCGCTCGCTGCGGCCTTGCCTGGGACAAAGCACGCCTCGACGCGCCGGGGTTGGGCGGGTGAGAAGTCCGGCCTGTTTGAGCATCCTGCAGGAGCCTACCTGCAGGGCTCAGTTCGTCGTGCCGCTTGTGCCCCACAGATCAGCGCGGTAGGATCATAACTATGAAAGCTCCACTCGGGAAAGGTATTTTCCTGATCGCAGCACCGTCGTTGCGCGATCCGAACTTTCGGCAGACTGTCGTGTTGCTCTGCGAGCACGGGGCCGAAGGCGCGCTGGGCGTCGTCGTCAATCGCCCGACGGCGATGTCGGTCTCGGAGGCGTTACCTCAAGTACCAATCCTCGAAGGTCAACGGCACGTTCTCTTTTCCGGAGGGCCTGTGCAAACGAACCAGGTCATGATGCTCTATCGCTTGGATCAATTGCCTGAGAACTCTCATCATGTCTTCGACGGGATCTGTCTCGGCGGCGATATAGACCTCGTTGATCGTATTTTGACGACGAATGAGGGGCGCGAAGCATTTCGTGCCTATATCGGGTATTCCGGCTGGGGCCCTGGTCAACTGGAATCCGAAATGCAGACAGGTTCATGGATTATCCTTCCCGCAGATCCCAGTGTAGTGTTCGACAAGGATCCCATACGTATCTGGCCGGACATCGTGAGCGCCCTCGGTGACGATTATCGTCACTATGCAGATATGCCCTTCGACCCCTCGCTAAATTAGCAGGATGCTCAAAAAGTCGCTCTTCTTACCCGCCCGACCCCGGCGCGACGAGACGCGCCTTTTCCCATGCGTCGTTCTTGCCTCGAAAGCCTCCTCAACATAGTCCACTTGGAAAACGAGCTGTCTTGGCAGCCCGGGATGGGGGGTGAGGAATGCTACGCCTCCGATGCTTTCATCGGCTGCGGCCATGCTGGACAGATTTTTTGAGCATCCTGCGGGGAACTTCACCTCCGGGAGTCGTTCGCGGTCGGAATTCAGCGAGTGCCTAGCGGTTTTTCAATAACCCGTTAGTCTCGGGTTATTTCAAGCCTCGTATCATTGCAGCCTTCTCGTGCAGGGTGGTACCTTGCTTCCCGTACGGTAGGCCTCTCTGGAGTCGCACCAACAATATGGTTAGACAGATTGGCTGGTGGATGGGTCTCGCCCTTCTCGTCGATGCCTGTTCCGGATGTGGCGTGCTGTACACCGTGGTGAAGTCGGAATCCAAGCTGGATCGGCTAGCAGTGCCGATGACAAAGGCCGAGGTGATTGAGCAGGTCGGTCGGCCGGACCGGGTCTTGCGCGACGATGGCCGCTTATTAGTCTGGGAATATTCTCTCACTGCCCGTAAACAGTGGCTGTACGAGTTGGCCCTCTGCCCGATCTCGATCTGGGTCGGTGGCTGTATCTTTTATCCCTTCACCAACATTGCCGCGGAACATCAACGCGAATATCCCTACCACATCGTATTGGTCAACGACGAACTCTGTGCCTGGGGCTCGCCTTCAGCCATTCTGCAACGGCGTCGAACCTGTGCCTCGTTCGGCATTGCCGCCTTAGGATCCGGCGGGATGCTCGGACGTCCTGAGCCGGTCGTCACCGGCATCGGCCCGATCAACCGGGACACGATCGATCATTATCGTACGATGGCAGTGATGCCGTTCGTCGATGCGGCAGCCGCCCAGGGATCCGGCTCGCGCGTCGCGGGGATTGTCACGACCTTGTTGCTGGACTTGGATGTCAATATGGTCGAGCGAGCCAAGCTCGACGAAGTGTTCACGGAACAGGTCATTCAATTGAAGCATGCTGACGATGCCGAGGTGCTGAAGGTCGGGAAACTCGTCGGTGCGCACGCCATTGTGGTGGGGGAAGTGCAGCAATGGGAGCGCACAGAGGGAGAGCAGATCAGCCGCGTGTCGCTGGCGCTACGGATGATCGATGTCGAGAGCGGTTTGGTGTTATTCAACGGGGAAGGACATGGCTCCGATGCCACGGCCGATGATCCCGAGGGCTTGGCCCGCGTCATTGCGCATCGCATTCTCGCCCGGTTCGGGTCGCAAACCGGGTTGCTCGGCTCAGGACAGATCGGTGTCAATTGGGAGCTACAGGAATTGGCGGGCGTTCGATACTACCTCGTGAGAGAACTTCGTGGAGGCCGTCCTGCTGACAAAGCCGGTCTCAAGGTTGGTGATAAAGTCGTTGCCTGTAACGGCGCGGTATTATCCAGCGTATCGTCAGAGCGGGAAGCGAAGCGACTTTGCCAGGTTGAGGCAGGTCAAATCCTTCGGTTAGATGTCCGTCGCATTGATCAACCCCTGGAAATATCCCTGATGGCTGAGAAGCGGCCGGGACTATAGGGGCTGAATATTCTGTTCATGCAAGTAGGGGGCGAGAAATTTTCCCGTGTGAGAAGCCGTCACCTTCGCCACCTGTTCCGGTCGTCCTTCCGCCACGATGTGTCCACCCGCCGTTCCGCCGTCAGGCCCTAAGTCGATAATCCAATCCGCTGACTTGATCACGTCGAGGTTGTGTTCCACCACCACCACGGTATTGCCGCTGTCCACCAGCTTCTGCATCATGGCCAGGAGTTTCTTGATATCTTCGACGTGCAGTCCAGTAGTCGGTTCGTCCATGATGTAGAGCACGTTCTTCGCGGAGGAGTCTTTGAGTTCGGCGGCGATTTTCAATCGCTGGGCCTCGCCGCCCGAGAGCGTCGTTGCTGATTGGCCGAGCCGGAGATAGCCGAGTCCGATGGATGTGAGCAGGCGGAGTTTTTCCGTGATCTTGGGCGAGCCGCTGAAAAACCCCAGGGCCTCGTCGACGGTCATCTGCAACACGTCATGAATCGTTTTCCCGCGATAGCGAATAGAAAGGACGTTTGGTTTGAACCGCTTTCCGTCGCAGGCTTCGCAGGTGGCATAGATATCTTCAAAGAAATACATTTCGAGTTTCTCGACGCCGCTTCCTTCACATCGGTCGCACCGTCCCCCCTTGGTGTTGAAGGAGAAATGGCCTGGTGCGAGCCCGCTCCTGAGCGCATCGCGCTCAGAGGCAAAGAGGGCGCGAACCTCATCAAATGCTTTCAGGTACGTGATCGGATTTGAGCGCGGCGTTCGGCCTATCGGTTCCTGGTTGATGAGCCGGATGCCGGTTAGATGTTCAATCCCTTTGATCGCGCGAAACTTGCCCATGGGCAGTGACTCGACACGAAAGGCGCGCGCCACAGCCCGATAGAGCGTGTCTTCAACCAATGTACTCTTGCCGGACCCGGAAACGCCTGTGACACCGATCAACATGCCCAGCGGAATTCTCATGAATAGGTCTTTGAGGTTGTGCTCGCACGCACCTGCGATAACCAGAAATTTCCCATTTCCTCTTCGCCGAGATCGTGGCGTCGCAATCCCGTCTTCCCCACGCAGATAGCGTGCCGTGATTGACCGTCGGTCTGCAATGAATTCCTGTCGTGGTGCCGCGCAGATCACCTCGCCGCCCTTCTCGCCGGACCAGGGGCCGAGCTCGATAAGAAAGTCGGCTGCCAGCATCATCTGGCGATCGTGTTCGACGACGATCACTGTGTTGCCCTGGACTGCCAGCTCTCTCAGGATGCCGGCGAGCGTGGCGGTGTCACGCGGGTGAAGGCCGATGGTTGGTTCGTCGAGGACGTAGAGCGTGCCGACCAGGCGTGCACCGAGTTGATTGGCTAAGGCTGCGCGCTGGGCCTCTCCTCCCGAGAGCGTGCGGGTTTGACGGGAGAGGGTCAGGTAGCTGAGCCCTACGCGAAGGAGAAAGCCCAACTTAGCCGTCAGTTGTCGGAGGATGTCGCGGGCAATCTGTTCTTCGTAGGGAGAGAGGGTGAGGGCTGTGATCCAGGCGGCTGCCTCTTCGATCGTCAGCGCAGAAAGCTCATGAATATCCGTGCCTGCGATTTTCACATAGCGTGCATCCGGTCGGAGACGAGATCCCTCACAGATCGGGCAGGGGACAGGCGTCCGGTAGCGGCTGAGCATCACGCGGACATGTAACTTGTAGCGTTTCCCTTCCAAGTATTCGAAAAACTGTTGCACGCCCTCCAGCTTGCCTTCTCCTTGCCAGAGCAGCTCCTGGATATTCTGTGGCAAGTCCTTATAGGGGATGGTGAGGTCGACCCCTCGCCGTTTCATGGAAAGCAACATTTGCTTCTGCCACCAATCGCCGCTGGGTTTGCTCCAGGGTTCGATCGCGCCTTGGGCCAGCGACTTGTTGTGGTCGGGAATGACGAGGTCGGGATCGTACCGGAGAATATTGCCGAACCCTTTGCATTCAGGACAGGCTCCGAGCGGATGGTTGAAAGAAAAGAGGACCGGACGTATCGGCTCGAATGTTCGCCCACATTGTTGGCAGCGAAAGTCCGTGCTGTAGGTTCTGGGACCCTGGTCGATGACCTCCACGCGGCAGAGGCCCTCGCCTTCGCGAAACGCGGTTTCGATCGCTTCGACGAGGCGGGATCGGTTGTCCTCCCGGATGACCAACCGATCGAGGATCACATGTAGATGGTCCGGTCTGGGCCTAGGAAGTGTGTGGGCCTCGAGGAGATCGAGAATCTCCTCGCCGCACCGCACTCTGGTGAACCCGCGCAGCAAGAGCGACTGGAGAAATGCCTGGTCCTGTTTCGGTGCCGGTGTGTTGACAGGGAAAAGGATCATCGCTCGCGCGTCGGCGCAATGGTTCATGAGGTCGTCGGCGACGCTGCCAGGGTGAAAGCTGCGCGAAGCAATGAAGCAATCAGGGCAGAAAGGATGGCCCACTTTAGCGAACAAGAGTCGCAAGAGGTCGGCAATCTCCGTCGTGGTCCCGACCGTCGAGCGAGCTGTGCGGATGGGGTTTTTCTGCTCGATCGCAATGGCGGGGCGGACGTTGATCAATCGGTCGACATCGGGCCGATTGACCTTGTCGAGAAACATGCGGGCATAGGTCGAGAGCGATTCCACATAGCGCCATTGGCCTTCGGCGAACAGCGTGTCGAACGCGAGAGAGGATTTTCCCGATCCTGATACGCCTGTGATGGCCGTGACCTGATTGTGGGGGATGCGTAGCGAGATGTTCTTGAGGTTGTGTTGCCTTGCTCCTTCGACGATCAGGTCACTGGAAGGAACAGGAGATTGTCGTATATTTGCCATAGATTGGCTGCGAGGAAAGGAGGAAAAAGACATCGTAACAATCCAGCTCCAGGGGTTCAAGGATGGATCGAACGGGCAAGGCCTACAGAAGAGGCGTTTCCCCGGAGCCGTCTGAATATTTCCTGGCAATTTCCTCTCACCTCGATTACGCTCGGCGTGGGCGTTGCACAGAGGAAGAGACAATCATCATGACACAAGCTGCACCTCCAGTAGATTACTTGGGACTCGGGCGTCAACTCGCAGGACTGCTGGGCGCGAGTCTCGAAGGGGCCTCAGCCGATGCGATGAAAGAACTGGCCCGGGCCTACGATCCCTCGGCCAACGAGGCCCGCATCAGTGCCGAGGTCTTTATTTTTCACAAATACCTCATCGTGCAAGCCTGTGTCGGCGCATTCCCAGAGTCCCATGTCGAACGGGTGATCGGGGGACTGTTTGCCGCGTTGAACGAGAAAGCCACCGGCCTTCAATTCAGCCAGGAACGGCAGAATGCGATGGAGCAGATGTGGCAGATGCGAGCCAGGCAGTTCGATGCGCCCTTTACGAAGGATCGGGAGCACTTTCTCGACGAAGCCGCCGGCCCGACCTATTGGAAACAGTCCATTACTCAGTTTTGCCGGAATGTATGTGAGATGGAGCACCCTCCCAATATTTGGGCCGGTGGTAAAGGGCCCTCGCACGAAGCGAGTCAGTGCGTCACTGCTGCTATCGACCGGCTGGTGTCGGCGATGAGCGAAATGAATCGTCTACACTTCAGTCATCTCGCCTAGTGGGCCATCGTACGATACGAACCCGCCGGTCTATCTAATGGTCAGTTTCACCAGACCCACGCAGCCCATATAGAGAACGAGTGAGCCGACCATTGCTGGCCAGAAGCCGAAGCGGGGGACGCCCGTTATCATGGACACGACGTACACCATCCAGGGCGGGACAAACCACAGCAAGTTTTTCGCGTAGCCGACGATCGCATCGTTGCCTCCGTTCAAATAGATCAGCACGAACGTGGCGCCGGTAATGGCGGGGAAGGTGCTGGCAAAAGCCGCCAGGAACGATTTGCCTTGAGACCCGAGATAGGTAGAGACACTGACAATCGTCCCACCGAGAAGGAAATACAGTACGTACTTGCCGAGTTCACTCATTCGTTGCTCCTTGTTGAGAGAGATCGATTCTTCCTACGACATCAGTGCGAGTCTCATCGCGCTGTACATCACGATGACTTCGACCGAATGCGCGACGATCGGGATGTAGAGATTACGTGTGCGCAGGTAGATGCTTCCCCAGATGAGCCCGTCCCATAGAGCGATCCAATGCAGGTGCTGGAACGTATTCACCATGAAGGGGTCGAATGCAAATGTGCCAGCACTGATCCCTACGGCAGTAGTTCCTGCCAGGAATGATAACTTTGGGCCGAACAGTTGGCTTCCCCATGCAAGCAGCCGCCCTAATATAAAACCGCGAAAGTTGACTTCGACAAAGAGCGCAATGCTGCAAATGAACCAGGGGACCATGAGGAAGACCGGCAGCTGGGCGTGAGGCGTGGCCTTCAGGAAGCTGATGTCATAGCCGAGGTACGGGACGATGTTGAGTATGATCAGGCTATTGAAACTGCCGAGCAGCAGTCCTGTGAGCACTCCCCAATGCAGCCCGGCTCGGAGTCCGCAAGGCTTCAGCCCCATTCGAGCGACAATGGCCTGGTTATGTGTGGCCCAGAAACCGAAAGCAAGATAGGCGATGATCTGTGGCGTGAACTGGACGAATGTCTGTGCTTGAAGCGAGTCTGGAAGGGCATAGAAGTCGAGGGTTGCGGCGATGGGGAGCAGCGCGAGGGCTGCTCCCCGTTCTTCGGCCTGAGTCGGTGTCGCCTGTGGACCAGGCTCAGGCGCCATCATGGAGGTCGTCAGTTCAGTTGGAGATTATAGCGGTCGAGTGTGGTGGCTTTGTGCCGCGCGAGGTTGGAGAGCGATTTATTGTAGTCGATCGTGGCGCGTAACTCGTTCCCTTGAGCCGTCGCGAGATCGCGTTGGAATTCGAGGACAAAGCGAGTGATGCTGAGTCCGACTTTCAGGCGCTCTTGCTCCGCCTGCAACTGCTTCTCAGCCATGATTCTGGCCGATCTAGTCGTTTCGATTCGCTTGAAATCCGTCTGGACTCGTCGGACTGCTTCGCGGACTCCCACGATGATTTGCTGCCGCACACTCGCAAGTGTCGCTTCGGCATTCTTGGCCTCCAACTGCCGCTTGGTATAGGTGCTCCAGGCTGAGCGGTTGCCGAGCGGATAGCTTAGGACGAGGCCCGCTCCATAATTATAGAAATTGCCGTTGAAGTTATTGTTGACCGAGTCGGAGTAGTCTTTTCCCAATCCCGCCAGCCCCATGGTGCCTTGAAGCGACAGAGTCGGGAGGAGCTGATTCTTAGCGAACTTTGTGTTGAGATCGCTCGTCTCCATATTCTTTTTCGCTTGAACGATTTCCGGCCGCTGCTCGATGGCCGTGTCGATGGCTTCCTGCAGGCTGATGGGTTCGAGGGTCACGACCGGGTGGTCGAGGAGGGTCAAGCGCAGGTCTTGGCGCAGATCCTCTTCCGCAGGATTGAGGAATCGGCGGAGCTGATCTTCCTGGTCTCGAATCGTTTTATCCGCGACCAGCACTTGCTCGACCCGCGTCGCGACGGCCGCTTCGGCTTGCAAGACATCGACGATCGACATGACGCCGGCTTTCGCCTTTGCGCGGTTGCCGGCCAAGAGCTCCTGAGCCGCTTTCAAGGCGGCTTCTGCCACTTTCAGATTCTCATTGGCGAAAACGACCTCCCAATAGGTTTGTTCCACCGTGGCCAGGACGGTGAGCACGCGGTCGCGAAAGACATGTTCCTCAACGGTGGCATTGTTCTGCGCAATGCTGATGAACGTCTTCGTGACGTCGAAGCCGGCGTTGCGGAGCAAGGGCTGGGTCAGGGTCAATGCGAGGCCGCCTGTATAGGAGGGGTTGAATAGAAAGCCCGTGGCGACGTTTTGATTGACATTGGTTCGAGTGGGACTATAGTTCAGGTCGACGTTCCCGCCGCTGGGCAAGTTCGTCATTGCATCGAACGTGACGGATTCGGTTCGCTGGTCGAAGGCCGTAATTTGGTTCAAGTTGCCGATGGTTCCGCCGAATACTGGTCGGTTGAGTGGGCTCACGGCTCGATTGTACTGACCGTTGACGCTCAGCGTCGGGTCGAACTTGGCTTGTTCAACCGTGATATCGGCTTGTCGACTGTCCTTCGTCTGGCGGCTGATGTTGATATCCAGGTTGTGCTGCAAGGCTTGCAGTGCTGCATTGGCTAGAGAGATAGTCTCCCGTCGCTCTGTGGGCTGGGTCATACCCACGTCCAGCCCCCAACTGAGCCCCGGTGAAAGGACCAGGCTGACGCCGACGGCATAGCCAAATGTGCGCCACCATCCATGTGTTCCGGTACCGTGGTCCATAACACTCCCTCCCTTTTTGATCGACAAGGAATATTTTTTCATACTATAATGTTTCTATGCGGGCCTGTCATGGACTAAGTGCAATGAGATTTCAGGGACATAGGGTGACGCTCACCATTCTGCCGGTCTCCGTGCTAGCCGTGCTCCTGTTCGCGCTCTCATCGTTGGATTCGCAAGTGTGGGGCCAATCGATCAATAGTGTTCGTTCATTCGATGGAGGGATCGCGCCGTTGTTCAATCTGCCTGGTATAGGGAATCTCTATATCGACAATCAGGGCACGCAAGGATTTCTGTATACCCCCGGGAACAATTTCGAATCGTTCAGTTTCCGGAACCCCACGACCGGACAGGCATGGAGCGGGGCAGTGACCACGCTCGGACCGCAACTTTCAATCGGACTGATCCAAGGCGCTAACCAGAGCGGTTCCCCACTTGTCCTTCCCGGTCCTCCCCGCCAAACCCCGCCTTTGCCATCGATCCAATCAAACATTCTTGACGAAATCCCCTAAGAGGATGCTGAGAGAGTCTGCCAACGGCGTTCTCGCATCATTCAGACCTCAACGTACCGAAGAAGATACTCAGAGGTCGGAAAGCCTGAAGGGGAGGTTCGTTCGCCAAGTTCCATTCTAGAAGCGAACGGCCCACACGAAATGCGGTCTGTACCTCCTCGCCCGTCGCTCGCTACGGCCTCTCTGCATGGACTTTTTGAGCATCCTGATGGCTTTCCTTCCTAATTTCTGACGGGATGGTTATCGATTCCTATCCTTTCAATAGTTTAATGGCGTCCTGCTAGGGAGCATTCGCCAGCTGGCAGGCGAGGGCAAGGACATACTGGGCGACGGATTGCAGAATCTCCGGATTAATCGTGTCGGCGGTGTCGGTGGGTTGATGGAAGTGCGGGTGGACTCCGCCGCTGACGATGGTGATGGTCGGAACACCTGCCTCGTTGAAAGGCACGTGATCGCCGCCGGGGAAAAATCCGTACACGTCCAGCTTGTCGGTGAGGCCTGCCGTCTGTCCCGCCTCTAATACGACATTCTTGCCCAATCCTGTCACGCCGACTGTAAGCCGTCCATTTCCAACGCCGGCGTGATCGATGTTGATCATGCTTCTGGTCAAGACGAGCGGCACTACCGGGCGCTCGACGTATAGCCGAGACCCCACCAGACCCTGCTCTTCGCCGCTGAAGGAGACAAAGAGAATGGTACGTTTCCGGTGGATACCGACCTTGGTCAGAGCACGGGCGACTTCCAGCATCACGGCCGTCCCCGAAGCGTTGTCATCGGCTCCAGGAAACAACAGTCCTGCTTGGCGGCCGAAATGGTCTCGATGCGCTCCGATTACGATGACTTCCTGCGTCAATTGCGGATCTGAGCCTGGGAGCACAGCGATTACGTTGATCAGGGGGCTCTGCTCTTGCCGCGATTCCCATTCGAGGTTTCCGAAGTACTCCGTGCTAAACGACCGAGATTCGGAGGTTCGGTTGAGCTGTTCCTGCAGGCTTCGAAGGTGTCCTTGATCGGAATGGTCGGCGCCAGCAATGATTTGCTCCGCTCGCGAGGTGCTGATCCATGCGCCGGGAAGGTTGTCTGGTGCTGAAGCAAGGCCGTAGAAGGCGCTGGGTTGTCCTGTCACGCCGCGGCGCAACTCATAGGAACTAAGGACGGGCCCAGTCGTGGTGAGATATCCCACTGCCCCTTTCTGGCGGGCGATCCGGACTTTGTCCGCGTGGGTAATTGTTCCTTTAAAGTGGTCAGGTTTTCCTCTTAGGAAAAGCACGATGCAATTGTTCACGTCGATTCCGGCATAGTCATTCATGTTCGCAGCGGTATCAACAATCCCATAGCCGGCGAACACGATTGGAGCGCGGGCATGCGCAGATGGTGAGTCAAGCACCGGAAGAAAATCCGTTCCGAGGTGCTGATTGTCGGGGATACTGGCCGTAGAGATGTGCAGCGTTGGTTCGGGGGCAATGACGATGGCTTGGTATGGCTTCGACATGAAGCCGGTAGGTGGCCCGGAGCCTTTGCCAGGGCCAATCGCAACATTCAATCTATCCAATGGAACGAAGGCAAGACCGAGTCGTGACGAGCGAAATTGGTCGGCCATCCAATAAGCCGATCCAAGATCGTCTTTGGATCCGGCCTGCCGTCCATTCAGCGACGGATCGCTTAACGTGCGCACGTCGGCGAGCATGCGTTCGCTTGACAGGCTGTCGAGCGAACGAACCACTGCAAGTTGGTTTTCTTCTGATTGCGCGAAGACCTGGATTCCAGGTGGCCATAGAACGAGGAGGACAATTCCCAGGAGAGTGACGACAACGAGAGAGGGAGAGAAGCTGCGCGTCGGGCAATTCATGAAATGCGCCTTTCAATCTGCCGCCGAACTATACCATAGCCTGACAGGTCCGTTGCGGAGCGGCTTCGGGCCAAGGTACTATGGCTGAGTGTGAAGATGGATAAAGAGGCGATGACACACCCAACTACACAAATGGACCGTTCCCCGAACCGGCTCATTACTGAAGCCAGCCCCTATCTTCGGCAGCATGCGGAGAATCCTGTGGAGTGGTATCCCTGGGGCGAGGAGGCTTTGTCACGGGCGAAGGCAGAGGACAAACCGGTTCTGTTGTCGATCGGCTACTCGGCCTGCCATTGGTGCCATGTCATGGCACATGAGTGTTTCGAAAATGTCGAGATTGCCGGGCTCATGAACGAGCACTTCATCAATGTGAAGGTCGATCGGGAAGAACGTCCGGACCTTGATGATATCTATCAAAAGTCCGCACAGGTGTTTCTGGGACGGGGTGGCGGTTGGCCCCTGACGATGTTTCTGACACCCGATCAAGAACCGTTTTACGGGGGGACATATTTCCCGCCGGCGCCTCGCGACAACTTGCCGGGGTTTCCCGAGGTCTTGCGCGGCGTCCTAGACGCCTATCGAAATCATCGGGACGATGTCCGTAAAAATGTTGAGAAGGTGAAAGCCGGACTGCTGCGAGTCGGAACGCCGCAGCCGTCAGCCGGGCCGTTGACGGATCGTTTGCTCGATGAGGCGGCCAAGAACTTAGGGCAGTTTTTCGACCCGGTCTCCGGCGGATTCGGCGAAGGGCCGAAATTTCCGACGGTTCCCCCGCTCAACTTGTTGCTGCGTCAGGCCGCCCGGACGAAAGACATCTCCTATCAAGAACAGGTGTTCTTACAGCTGAGAACCATGGCAGCCGGGGGGATCTATGATCATCTTGGCGGCGGGTTCCACCGTTACTCGGTAGACGGCCGGTGGTTGATTCCACATTTCGAGAAGATGCTCTACGACAACGCGCAACTGGTGCGGATCTACCTCGATGGATGGCGCCTCACGAAAGAGCATCGGTTTCGTGAGGTGGTAGAAGAGACGTTGGAGTACGTTCGTCGAGAACTCACGCATCCGGACGGCGCGTTCTTTGCTGCGCAGGATGCCGACAGCGAGGGGCATGAGGGAGCCTACTTCGTCTGGGAGCCTGGAGAGATTGCCGCGGTGCTGGGCGCCGAAATGGCTGAGGGGTTCTGCCGATACTATGGGGTGACGGAGAACGGCAATTTTGAAGGCAAGAACGTGTTAAATCGGCTTGGTGGGGTTCAGCTCGAGCCCGAAGCGCAGCATTTGCTGCAGCCTGCCAGGAGGAAGTTGCTTGCAGCACGAGAGCAACGGATGAAGCCGCAGCGAGATGACAACATTCTTACGAGTTGGAACGCGATGATGGTGTCCGCCTATGTCGACGCGTATCACGCATTCGGGGTTCCCGCCTACTTGTCGACAGCGGAACGGGCGCTCACATTCCTGCTGGACTATGCAGTCGAGAACGGACGAGTCTATCGCACGGTCACGGCGGGGAAGGGGCGATTGAACGGCTATCTGGACGATGCAGCCTGTCTCGCCGCCGCATTGCTGGATGCATTTGAGGCGACGTCGCACCGGTGGTATCTGAATCAGGCCCGCGAGATGACGGACCATCTACTGGAGCGATATTGGGATGAGGCGGCAGGCGGGTGTTTTTATACAAGCGCCGACCACGAAGCCCTCCTTCATCGCATGAAGTCCGGTACCGATAGTGCAATTCCATCAGGCAATGCCGTTGTCGCCCTGGTTTTGTTGAGGCTCTTCTCTTTCACTAGAGAGCAGAGGTATCATGACCGGGCCCAGCACCTGTTTCGGGTGTTCCGGAGCGTGATGGAACGCAATGCCTATGGCTCATCGGCCATGCTCTGTGCGTTGGAGTGGTATTTGACGAGGCCCCAAGAGATTGTTGTTGTCGGGACGAGGGGGGATGCGATGACCGAGGCATTGCTTTCAACGGTCCACCGGCGCTATCTGCCGAATCGTGCGGTGCTGGTGGTCGACGCCTCACGCCGTGCAGGGGACTCAGACTTCCCGCTGGCCGAAGGGAAGACGCGTGTGAACGGACTGCCAACCGCATATGTCTGTCAACGGCAGACCTGTTCGCCTCCAGTGACGGAGAGCCACCAGTTAGACCAGTTATTGTAGGAGGGTGCCGTGGCCTTAGGCGACTCAGGCAAAGGATTGTACGATCACCTCTACCGCCGATTCTTCGAGAATCGCGAGTCGCACCAGGGCTATGAGTTTCAACATGCGCCTGGCGGAAGTGCTCCCCCACCGGTCGTCACATTTCGGGATCGCCTTCGATGGTGGACTTGGGATCGGTGGCAAAGGCGAAAGGCAATCTTAGCGGCGCGCGACCGGTTCCAACAGGATATTCTCGATATCAAGAAGCGTCCGTCGGAGTAACTGGAAAATTGAGAGGATAGATGTGAGAAATTGGGGTATACACGTGAAATTTCAGCGCATGAGCGTGGTCTCCATTGTACTCGCGTGGGCTGTGGTCTCCGGTGAATGGAGCTTCTGTGTCGAGCGGTCCCACGCGATTCAGGAAGAGAGCCAGACGGAAAAAGAAGCCAACTTGAAAGGTCAGATCCAGGGGGGGCTGTTTAATCGGTGGACCTTTGACCAGCAGAAGACTGGTGAGGCTCCTGCCGGGTTTTCGATGCTAGGGTTTGGCGAGGGGGGGGCTGCGGACTGGACGATTAAGGCGGACACAGAGGCCCCTTCGGGGTCCAATATCCTGGTCGTGAATTCATCATGTCAGGCCGTGACCTGTTATCGTTTGATTGTCGCCAACGGATTGCAATATGAATATCCAGATGTGTCGGTTCGGATGCGATTCCCCGGCGATGCTCTGACGGGAGTGGGCGGAGTGGTGTTTGGGGTGAAGGATGCCACGCACTTCTACGCAGTGGTGGTCGATCTTGCTTCGAAGACCCTGGAAGTGAGTCGGGTGGTGGATGGAAAGGAGACGAGGCTGGGGCGATCGCCGATTTCGCCGAAGGCGGTTCCCTGGCATACGCTGCGAATCCAGCGGAATACCATCATCAGCAAAGACTTTATCGAAACCTTCTTTGACAGTCAGCCCGCGGTGACGGTTGAAGATCAATCGCTGGCGATCGGTCAAGTTGGACTCCTGGTTCGCGGGCAAACAGCACTGGATTTTGATAGCTTCCACGCCGTTCCGCTTTTTTCGCAGCGTCCGCTTTCGTCCCCCGCAGCCTATTAGTAGACGGACGCGTTGCTTCACGCGGGATGTATCTTCACTTGCATTTGTAGGGGCGTGAGGAGTAGAGTACCACTCGTGTATCATCGCGAAAGGCCTGGTGGTACCCAAAGAGTGACAAGGCCTAAGACAGATGTTGTTTTGGTTCTCTCCGGGAATTTGATCGGAAGCCAGCCTTGAGCCGCCATGGTGTTTGCGTCTTCGGCCCATTCCTACCTCACTTTGTTCTCGAGTCCAAGACAACACATATTCTCAAAGGAGGAGCCCAATGGGTTCGAAGATCTATGTCGGGGGTTTGCCGTATTCCACAACAGAGCAGCAGCTGAGCGATCTGTTTGCTGTCCATGGGGCGGTCACATCATCCCGGATTATCACAGATAAGTTTACCGGCCAGTCCCGCGGGTTTGGATTCGTGGAGATGTCCTCGGATTCGGAAGCGAAGGCGGCAATCACCGCGTTGAACGGCACCGAGTTGGGTGGCCGCACGTTGACCGTCAATGAAGCGCGTCCCCAAGAGCCACGTTCTGGTGGCGGTGGCGGCCGTGGCGGGTCCGGTGGTGACCGGTACTAAGCCGTAACGAGTATTTCACACGTCGGGGCTGCCTATCGGCAGCCCCGCTATTGCCTTCCTAGAATTGCCCATCATTTCGATGCGCTTCTCGGCCCTCTGACCGGGCCGGACCGTGCAGTCCAAGGAAGTTTGTTCCCTACAAGGAGTCTTATGTCGACGTTTGCTGATATGAATCTATCCCATTCCCTTGCCCAGCGCCTGATCCAGGCGGGGCTGACGACCCCTACCCCGGTACAGCAGGCGGCCATTCCATTGGCGCTCGAAGGCCGGGATATCATGGCGCAAGCCAAAACTGGGAGCGGAAAAACACTGGCTTTTTTGCTGCCGATTATCGAACAGGTCATGCGGCGGGAGGGCTCTGCGCCCGCGTCCGGGCCTTATGCCAAGTCTGGCCCTAGCCACGCTTCCGGACCAAAGTTTTTGGTGTTGGCGCCCACGCGGGAACTCGCGCTCCAGATCGAGACGGAGCTACGCAAGTATGCCCCGATGTCCGTCACCTCATTGTCGGTGTACGGCGGGACGCCGATCGAGCGCCAGTACCGTGCACTGCAACGACCGCCGATGGTGGTGGTCGGCACGCCAGGTCGGTTGCTCGATTTGGCCGGTTCCGGTCACTTGAAGCTGGGTGCCGTGACGTTTCTCGTGATGGATGAGGCCGATCAGATGTTGGATCGCGGGTTTCTACGAGACATTCAACGGATCATTCGTCTCCTACCGTCCGAGCGCCAGACGCTGCTCTTCTCCGCGACGTTTTCGGGAGATATTCAAACACTCGCACAGAGCATGCAGCGCGATCCCGCTCGCATCTCTGTCGACCCGGGGATCAGTAGTCCGACTACGATCTTGCATGCCTACTATGTCGTACCGGGAGATCAGATGCGCACGCAACTCGTGCATACGTTGCTCCAGACCGTGAAGGGTGGGGAGCGGTCGATGGTGTTCTGTGATCAAAAGTACAAGGTGCGACGCTTGGCGGCCCATCTGGGTGGAGAGCCGGCATCGGTTGGCTCGTTGACCGGCAATCACAGCCAAGCGCAACGGGAGCGGACGCTCGGTGCCTTTCGGGCCGGCCGCCTCCGCTCGCTCGTGGCGACCGATGTGGCAGCCAGAGGTCTCGATATTCAGGATGTAGCTCAGGTGATTCATTATGAATTGCCCACCAATCCCAATTCGTACGTCCATCGGACAGGGCGAACGGGTCGAGCGGAGAAGGAAGGGGCGACCTTCTTGATTCTGTCCCAGTCAGAGGAGCGAGAATATCTTCGCATGGTGAGACAATTAAGAATCGAGACGAAGAAACTCACGCTGCCTGTGCTCGCTGCTCTCCCATCTCCGGCCCCTATGCCGGTCAGTGAGCAGCAGCCTCCGCGCCATCGTCTTCGCCGAAGTGCCGAACCATCCGGCAGACGATTCCGCGAAGGTGAGAGTCGGGGGCCGATTCACAGGCAAGGAACTTCGGTCGGTGGACCCAGGCATCCACGATACTGACGAAACCGTTACACCACCGGCCCCCAGAAGGGGCCGGTGGTGTCTTGTGAATCTGTCGCTGTCCGTCTCGCCTGCCATTGTGCGCAGTGTCGTTTTCGATGGTAAGATAACGGCCGAAAGGTCGTCCCATGCCGCCATTTCAACTCGAAGCCCCATTCAAGCCCTGCGGAGATCAAGGCCAGGCCATCGACAAGTTGGTCGCCGGGATCACGGCCGGCCGGAAGCACCAAGCACTGCTCGGTGTCACTGGGTCCGGCAAGACCTTCACCATGGCCAATGTGGTTGCGCAGGTGCAGAAGCCCACGTTGGTGCTGGTCCATAACAAGACGCTGGCCGGTCAGCTCTACCAAGAGTTCAAACAATTTTTCCCCCACAACGCGGTGGAGTACTTCGTCAGCTACTACGATTACTACCAGCCGGAAGCCTATATTCCCCAGAGCAACACGTATATTGCCAAGGACGCATCCGTCAATGATGCGATCGATCAGATGCGGCATGCGGCGACGGCCGCGCTGCTCCAACGGAACGACGTGCTGATCGTCTCGTCGGTCTCCTGTATCTACGGCCTGGGATCGCCGGAGGTCTATCACGAGATGGTGGTGTTCATCGAAGAGGGAATGGAGATTCGGCGAGAGAAGATCCTGGCTAAACTGGTCGAGATCCAATATGCCCGCAACGACATGGATTTTCACCGTGGAACCTTCCGTGCCCGCGGCGACGTCATCGAGATTTTTCCAGCTTCGAACGAAGCGGTATCCGTGCGGATCGAGTTGTTCGGCGATGTGGTCGATGCCATTCACGAAATTGACCCACTCACGGGGAAGTCGATCAGGAAGCTCCCGAAAATCGCGGTCTATCCGAACACGCATTATCTCATTGCGCCAGACCGGTATGAACGGGCGATCACAGGCATCGAGGAAGAATTGGATGAACGCGTCGCCTATTTCAAGAAGCAGAATCAGCTTGTGGAAGCCCAGCGGATTGCGCAACGCACGAAGTTCGATCTTGAAATGATTCGGGCGATGGGGTACTGCCATGGTATCGAGAACTACTCTCGACACCTCAGTGGCCGTGCGGCCGGGGAGCAGCCTCCGACGCTCATCGACTATTTCCCCAAAGACTTTCTGCTGATCGTCGATGAATCCCATGCGACCATTCCTCAAGTGGGGGGAATGTACGAGGGCGACTATTCGCGGAAGCGTACATTGGTCGAGTACGGATTCCGGTTACCGTCGGCGATCGATAACCGGCCACTCACGTTTGCCGAGTTTGAGCGCTGCCTCACGCAGGCGGTATATGTTTCCGCTACGCCAGGTCCCTATGAGCTGGGGCATGCAGTTGGCGAGGTTGTCGAGCAGATCCTTCGCCCAACCGGTCTGATGGATCCGGTCATCGAAGTGCGACCGGCCAAAGGGCAGGTGGATCATCTCCTCGGCGAAGTGCGGACTGAAGTGGCACAGGGGGGGCGTGTGCTGATTACTACCTTGACGAAGCGTATGGCGGAGGATTTAAGCGAGTACTACCATGACCTCGGCATCAAGGTGCGGTATCTGCACTCTGACATCAAGACATTGGAGCGAGCTGAAATCATACGCGATCTGCGGCGCGGGGTCTTCGATGTGTTGGTGGGGATCAATCTCCTGCGCGAAGGGCTGGATCTCCCAGAGGTTACCCTGGTCGCGATTCTCGATGCGGATAAGGAAGGGTATCTTCGGTCCTATCGGTCATTGATCCAGACGGCTGGGCGGGCAGCGAGGAACGTGCGGGGCCACGT